>CEBY01055877.1_pt1 | contig 51079 bp, 50 predicted proteins | sample 554731 | NCBI WGS metagenome assembly CEBY01 (sample SAMEA3182050, study PRJEB8094) | gut metagenome | biome: human; feature: gut; material: Stool; isolation source: human stools | place: Canada | collected 2012-02-22
TGACGGGGCTCTCCGGCTGCGGCAAGACCACCGTGACAAGGCTTGTCAACGGGCTTGCGCCGTCCTATTATCCCGGAGCCTTCAGCGGAAGTGTGAGAATAGACGGCAAGGACATACCCAGCCTTTCCACGTGGGAGATCGGACGCTTGGTGGGAAGCGTTTTTCAGGACCCCAAAAGCCAGTTCTTTTCCTCCGAGCTCGCCGGAGAGGTCGCCTTTCCCTGCGAGAATTACGGCCTGTCCGCCCGGGAGATACGGGAGAGGACGGACGCCGCCATAGAGGCGTTGAAGCTGTCCCGTTTGAAGGACAGGGCAGTTGACGTCCTTTCAAGCGGAGAAAAGCAGCGGGCGGCCATTGCGTCCGTATATGCCCTGAAGCCAAAGGCCTTTGTGTGCGACGAGCCGACGGCCAACCTCGATGCCGCCGGGACGCGGCAGCTTGCGCAGACCCTCCGGCAGCTGAAGGAGCAGGGCTTTACCCTGCTCATCGCGGAGCATCGGATCGACTGGCTGATGGGGATCGCAGACCGGTTTTTATATCTGCGGGATGGCAGAATAGCGGCCGAGTATACACCGGAGAATTTACTCCTTCTGCCGGAAGCGGACATCTTAGGTATGGGCCTGCGCTCTCCGCACGAGGGAAAGTGCCCTCCCGCTCCCTCCGTATTGGACGAAAGCCCTGCCGTCTTGAAGACAGCAGGGCTCTCGAAAAGAATACGCAAAGAAGTTATTTTTGAGGATATTTCGCTGTCCGTTCCGAAAGGCAAAGTGACCGCCATAACGGGACAAAACGGCGCGGGGAAAACCACCCTTGCGCAGATCCTCTGCGGGCTGGCAAGGCAGACAAGGGGACATATCCTGATAGATGGGGAAAAAGCAAGAGCGGCAGTCCGGCGCAGGGATATCTATTACTGCGGCAACGACACGTCAACGCAGTTTTTTACGGCAAGCGTGGCGGAGGAGCTGCTGCTGAATGCCAGATTGACGGAAGAAAACAAGAGCCATGCAAGGAACCTGCTCAACGAGCTTGGCCTTTACGAGTACAGGGACACGCACCCGTCCACCCTGTCCGGCGGACAGAAGCAGCGCCTTGCCATCGCCTGCGCCGTCTTTTCTGGACGCAGGATACTGATTCTCGATGAGCCCACCAGCGGCCTTGACGGGCAGAATATGCGCCTGATCGCAGAAAGGTTGAAAAGCGAAGCGCGGAACGGCAGAACCATTCTCGTGATCACCCACGACAGGGAGCTGATCGAGAGCTGCTGCGATAATGTTGTGGAGGTTGAAAAACGATCATCATGAAACTGCCGAGGACTATTATGGGATATCCGCGCCGGGGGAATCGTTTTCTGCCCCTTCCGGCAGCTCCACCGCGATGGTCGTGCCCTTGTCCGAGCTTTCCTCCACCCAAACGGAGCCGCCATGGAGATTGGCGATCTCCCACACCAGAGAAAGTCCCAGTCCCGCGCCGCCGTACTCGCGGCTGCGGGACTTGTCTACCCGGAAGAAGGGCTGGAAGATACTGCGCTGATACACCTCCGGAATGCCGCAGCCGGTGTCGGAAACGCGAATGATGCACTTTTCTTGCCCCTGCGCAAGCTCGACCCGCACCGAGCCGCCGGGACGGTTGTATTTGACGGCGTTCTCCGTCAGGTTAAAGAGCAGACGGTAGATCAGTGCATCGCTGCCGGTCATAATGCCGTCACCCTCCGCCGTCAGCGTGATGCTTCGCTTCTCCGCCAGCGGCGCGAGATCTGTGAAGATCTCCTCGACCATGGGGGCGAGCTGGAGCTGCTCGTTTCGCGCCACCTGCTGCAAATTGCTCATCTCCAGCAGCGTCTTGGTCATCTGCGTTAGCCGCTCCGTCTGCTCCCGCAAAAGCGTGAGGAATTCCGCCGTCTCCGGGCGCACATCTGGATGCTCCGCGGAAAACAGCTCCAGCTGCGCCTGCATCAGCGCCAGCGGCGTGCGCAGCTCGTGGGCGGCGTTGCCGGTGAACTGCCGCTGGGCGGCAAAGGCGTTGTTCAGCCGCTCCAGCATCTGGTTGAACGAGCGGCTCAGCTGCCGGAACTCCGAAATGGCGTCTTCGTCGATCCTCATATCGGCAAGATTGTTCAACTGCACCTGCTCCACCTGCGAGGCAAAGCTGCGCAGGGGCTTGAGGGCGCGTCCGCTGACAAAATAGGCGAGGATGCCGCTGAGCAGCGTTACCGCCGCCGTGATATACCAGTTGGTGGTGCGGAAGCTCCCCTGCACCCCATCGACGACGATGGTCAACTCCTCGTTGGGCGCTATGAGCTGCGGGTCAAAGCTCGCCGCTCCGCCATCACTCAGGATCACCGTGCCGCCGCCCTGTAAGCTGTCCGCAATGGTGTCCATATAGTACACACCGGAGGAGCACAGCAGCAAATTCATGGCCACGCAGGTGATGCCGATGAGCAGGACGGACATCAGTGTGATGCGCCACTGCAGGGAAAGACGCTTCATACTTCCTCGCCTCCCATCAGATAGCCCTCGCCGATGCGGTTGCGGATGGGGTCGTAGCCCAGCGCGGCGCGGAGCTTTTTGCGCAGGGCGGAGATGTGGACGCGAATGGAATTGCTGAAGCTGTCCACGCTGTTGTCCCAGACGTGATCCATCAGCTCCTCCTGACTCACGGGCCGACCCTGATGCACCATCAGGTATTCGAGTATCCCCGTTTCCTTACGGGTCAGCGTCAGCGTCTGCCCGTTGACGGCGGCGGTGCGGGAGCGGGTGTCGAAGCTCAGGCCTCCGCAGCTTAGCAGCACATCCTGCTGGGTGAACTGCCGCAAGGTCAGGCTGCGGATGCGGGCCTCCAGCTCGGCAAGATGAAAGGGCTTTGCCAGATAGTCGTTTGCCCCGGCGTCCAGCCCCTGCACCTTGTCCTCCACCTCGCTGCGGGCGGAGAGGATCAGCACCCGCGTCTCCCGGTCGGTCTGCCGCAGGGTGCGCAGCACCGTCATGCCGTCCTTTTTTGGCAGATTCAGATCCAGCAGTACCAGATCGTAGCGCTCCACGCCCAGCAACTCCAGAGCCTTCTCCCCGTCGTAGCAGTAGTCCACGCTGTAGGCCAGCCGCCGCAGGCTGCGGACGATTGTTTCACACAGGGCGCGTTCGTCTTCAATTACTAAAAGGTGCATGAGAGCCCTCCTTTTTTATTTCTCCGTTTTTATGTTGCTTTCATTATAGCAAAAATAGATAAGGTTTGCATTAAGTTTTCGTTCTTAACAGAGACTTTAACTCTCCCGCGCTATGATGGGGACACAAAATCGGAAAGGGTGATGAAAAATGAGCTGCGGGAAAAAGGCCGCGGCGCAGATCGCGCTGCTGATGGCCGGAATCGCCATGCTGTGCTTCGGCGTATGGCGGGGCGAGGCAGCGACAGTGCTGAGCAAAGCAATCAAATTATGTCTGGAGTGTGTGGGCATTGGATAAGAAGCTTTCAGGCGTTTCGCAGACCATGTCCCGCTTCCGGGGCTGGATTCAGGCGGGGGCGACGCTGCTGACCAACCTGCACCTGCCGAACTTCCTCAAGGGAGGACTGTATCAGGGCGCTGGGAAAACCGTCTGCGTGCCGGGGCTGAACTGCTACTCCTGTCCGGCGGCCTCCGGCGCCTGCCCCATCGGGGCGTTTCAAGCAGTGGTGGGCTCGTCCAAGTTCAGCTTCTCCTATTATATCACAGGCTTTCTCATTCTGCTGGGCGTGCTGCTGGGGCGCTTTATCTGCGGCTTCCTCTGTCCCTTCGGCTGGTTTCAGGAGCTGCTGCATAAGATCCCGACAAAGAAGCTCTCCACAAAGAAGCTCAAGCCCCTGACATACCTCAAGTACGCCGTCCTGCTGGTGATGGTCCTCCTGCTGCCGGCGTTCCTTGTGAACGACGTGGGCATGGGCGACCCCTTCTTCTGCAAATACCTCTGTCCTCAGGGCGTGCTGGAGGGAGCCATCCCGCTGTCCCTTGCCAATTCCGGCATCCGGGCGGCGCTGGGCAAGCTGTTTACATGGAAGTTCAGCATCCTGCTGTCGGTGATCGTGCTGAGCGTACTGTTCTACCGGCCGTTTTGCAAGTGGCTCTGCCCGCTGGGCGCGTTCTATGCGCTGTTCAACCGGGTGTCCCTCTTCCAGATGAAGGTGGACAAGAGTAAGTGCGTCTCCTGTGGGAAATGCGCCAGAGCCTGCAAGATGGACGTGGATGTGACGAAAACGCCCAACCATACCGAGTGCATCCGCTGCGGGATGTGTATCCGTGCCTGTCCGACGAACGCCGTGTGCTTCCGCTACGGCTTCGGCGATGGAAAAGAGAAAGAAAACGCAGCAACGCTGCGAGAAAACAACAACAAAGCTTAAGGAGAAACGAATATGAATGCAAAGAAGATACTGGCTCTGCTGCTGGGCGCGATGATGCTGCTCTCCCTTGCAGCCTGCGGCGCAAAGGACAACGACAAGCAGGCGGATATGAGCGGAGACGGCTCCGCCATGACCGGCGAGCCGAAAACCGCCGAGGAGGCGCTCACCCTGCACAAGGAGCTGCTGGAGCGGGAAAACGCACTCCTGTCGGAAAATGCCGAGCTCTGGGAGAAGGTCTTCATGGAGGCCGACAAGGGCATGGCCATGATCGAGGACGGGAAAAACTACGGCGATTTCCTGCTGGATACCGTCGAGGCCGCGAAAGAGCAGTTCACCGACAAGGAGTATGAGTGGCTGAAGGAGTCGGCCACGGAGATCAGCAATATTGAAAACAAGCTGACCGAGTTGGAAGAGAAGTATCCCGAGATCATGCAGAAATCCATGGACGGCGATATGAGTATGCCCGCGGGCAGCGACACGAGCACCCCTCCCGACGACGGCAGTATGCAGAAGTTCCCCGCCTTTGAGGGGAAAGACCTGGATGGCAACACGGTGAAGAGCGACGAGCTGTTCTCCGCCAACGCCGTGACGGTCGTGAATTTCTGGTTCACCACCTGCAATCCCTGCGTGGGAGAGCTTGCCGAGCTGGACGCGCTGAATAAGGAACTCGCGGAGAAGGGCGGCTCCCTCATCGGCGTCAACACCTTCACGCTGGACGGCGACGAGGCAGCGATTTCCGAGGCGAAGGACGTGCTGGCCAAGAAGGGCGCCACCTATCAGAATGTGTATTTTGACTCCGATGGTGAGGCGGGAAAGTTTACCACCAACATCTTTGCTTATCCCACCACCTATGTGGTCGACCGCAGCGGCAATATCGTGGGTGAACCCATCGTAGGAGCCATCACGGAAAAGAAGCAGGCGGAGACGCTGCAAAAGCTCATCGAGCAGGCGCTCGCCGCCGATGTGGGCTGACCCGAGATTTAAAAAAGCGCCTGCTGTGCGCCATTGCATTGCCCCCGGCGGGCAAGGGGCGGAGCGAGCCCTGATTCCCCTGAAAGGAGGAAACGCGATGCATCGAAGCGTATTGGCCCTGCTTTTCGCCTCGGTGCTGCTGCTCAGCGGCTGCGCTGTCGGGCAGCAGACTGTGCCGAAGGAAAAGAGCGGACGGGAAACAAACATGGACGGAGCGGCTTTTGACCGGCCCGACAAGGAGATCACCTATATGGATACCACGGGAAATGTCATCTATCTGGCGGGCGGCTGCTTCTGGGGCATGGAACAGCTGATGCAGTCCATCCCCGGCGTTATCGACGCCGAGAGCGGCTATGCCAACGGCACCTGCGAGGCGGATGCCGATTACAAGACCGTCTGCAAGGGAGAGACCGACTTTCGGGAGACCGTGCGGGTGGAATACGACCCCGAGCAGGTGAGCCTTGACGCGCTGCTGCTGGCCTACTTCTATGTGATCGACCCCACGGTGCAAAACCGGCAGGGCAACGACCGCGGCAGCCAGTACCAGACCGGCGTCTACTACACCAACGAAAGCGCCAGAGAGACGGTGAAGCGCATCGCGGAGATTGAGCGCGGCCGCAGCGAGAAATTCTTCGTGGAGATCGGCCCGCTCAAGAATTACTATCCCGCCGAGGAATACCACCAGAACTACCTCGAAAAGAACCCGAACGGCTACTGCCACATCCCGCGCGCGGAGATGGAGCTCTTCTCCCGGCTGCGCATCGACCCGGGTGACTATCAGAAGCCCGCGGCGGAGTCCATCCGGGACAAGCTGACGGCGGAGCAGTACCGCGTCACGCAGGAGAGCGGCACGGAGCGCGCCTTCACGGGCGAGTTCTGGGACAAGTTTGAAAAGGGCATCTATGTGGATGTCGTCACCGGCGAGCCGCTCTTTTCCTCCGCGGATAAGTACGAGAGCGGCTGCGGCTGGCCCGCCTTTACAAAGCCCATTGAGGGTCCTGCCGTGGTGGAGAAAGAGGATTTGAGCCACGGAATGCGCCGCACGGAGGTCAGAAGCCGCGCCGGAAACTCCCATCTCGGCCATGTATTCACCGGCGATCCGGAGTCGCCGAACGGCGTACGCTACTGCATCAACAGCGCAGCCCTGCGCTTCGTCCCCTATGAAAAAATGGAGGCCGAGGGCTACGGATACCTGCTCTCTCTGTTTAGGGAGTGAGTTTTGGAACAGGGACAAAAAAAGACATCTCATCTGAAGTGACCTCAAAAAGTCGGTCAATATTCAAAAGAGAATTACTCAAGCCGCGAAAGGGCTTGCTGTCTGTAAATTATAGGCAGAAAGCCCTTCGAATTTTTCGTGATCTGGGCAAAAGCGATCTTGTCAAATGCAAAGCCGACTATATGGCAGCATGAAACCTGGATACACGGCGTTAGAGTCGAAGCCGGAGGCATTGGGTGACTCCGGTGCGACCGACAGGGCAACTTGCGGGCGTCAAAAATATGTGATACAATTTATCATACGAGCCTTTGACCGAGGGGAGAACACATACATGCCTGCTCTCCTATTGGGAGCATCGTGCGTCCTGCGAAGCTGCGTTCTTCGTCAGCAGAAGAAAACTGCCTGACCGAGAATATTTCGTCACTTCATTCCGTCAAGGTGGCTACCCCCCCTTGCACCGCTTATGCGGCTATTCCCTGTGGACTTGCCATCCGTAGACGGTTTTGAGAACCGTCCGTCGCCAGCAAGTTTTGAAAAACTGCTATGGAGGGAGTTGTAAAAATGCAGAACTATAACATAAAGGATTATTCAGTCGAATTTGATAGAACCGCAACAGTAGATTGGTATGAAAAATATGAAGGTTGGAGCTGTGATTGTGGTGACTGCCAAAGTTTTTTAGCATGGGTCAGGCAGAAACAGCTTCCATCCGCAGTAACAGAATTACTCCAAATTTTTGGAGCGTTGCCGGAAAAACCGACCTATGTATGTGAACTATCTCCAACTGAGCGGGGGCATCTTTATCAATTCAATTATCGTGTGGTCGGCTGTATGCTGAATGCTCATCACCCGCATGAATCTATTGGATTTGACTGGGGTTCGGTATACTGTGGACATGAAGATGATCCATGTGGTGCTCCGGATTTTCCTGAGCCAAACTTTGACATTATGTTCTTTGTGGACATACCGCCTTTTGACAGTAAGGGCGAATGACGAGAATATAAAGCTAAAGAGAGAAGATAGTGAGGGAGATCAATAATAGATTGGAGCTATCAGAAGCGTCTGCTGCTTTGGTTGCCATACCTCGCGGAAATTCCACAGCAAATTTTGACATTAAGAAGACGCTCTTTGCGCGCTCCAGCCGACATTCCTCTGCTTTCGCTGTTCTTGGAAAAACTCACACTGTGCTGACTGTAATTTTTCCTGTGATGTAAACTGTAAAATGTTTTGCGGTTAACAACTCTTGCCGATTCATGCTTTACTCTGTCGGAACTAGCACAGAGCAGAACACAGAGAAGGTCCTAAAAAATGACCATAAACTCAGGGAGCAAAGCTAGAGATATTGTTTTCACCGGTGTTCTCGCAATACTTATAGCCGTCTGTTCATGGATCTCCATTCCCGCTACTGTCCCATTTACTCTGCAATCGCTGGGCGTTTTTTCGGCAGTCGGGCTGCTGTGCTGGTGCGCGCTCCCACTTACCGTCCTTAATTTGCTTAAAATTGCGGGTGCAGTGGTTCTGACGGACCGCCTTAGCAAGGTGGTCAAATGAAAAGTGCGGAAATAAAAGTAAGGACGCATCACGGGATGTGCCTTGCGATCTTTGCGGGAAACGGATACAAGTGGCAGAAGCGATCCTTTCTCAGGGGAAGCGCGAGGATATCTGCGGAAGCTGCCAATGGGTGGCGATTTGCAAAGGAGCGGAGCATCGGTACTTGCAGGTTCCGCACAATTTGGCGTGGTGATTCTGTGAAAAAGGATATCGTAACGGCAAGCCCTGCGACCCTGCGGGAAAAAGGACTGGGCGGCTCTCCCGCCCTGAACCTATATAAATATAAAAAAGCACCAAAAAGAGGGATTTCCTCGTTCCTTGAGTGCCGTTGCTGCCGTATGGACAGCTATGCAGCCTGGGATCCTCCACAAACCTCAGCGCTGTCGTAGACGGCTGAAAGCTTTTGCGTCTGCGTAAAGAGAATAGCTGCATAGCTTCGGAGGTCGGGCCTGCAATACATTGATCGGCCAGATGGGTCTGCAAAAAATCGGCTGCGGCTATATCATAAATAGATAAAATGCGTCCCCTGTCGCTAAAGAGGCAGGGGACGTTTTCCTATAGAGGAGAGAGTACATTCGATAAAGATCAGATCACTGGTAAGCGCTCAATAATGGCACGGCTGGAACAAAGGAGAAAGGTGTGCGAAAATCTTCCCATATGTCGAAAAACTTCCTATAAGTTTTTCGAGAGAATGGGAGGAATAAGGGATGACAGAAGTCATGCAAGTACGAGAAGCATACCGAGTGGAACAGTGGCGGCAGCTTATGCAGCAGCGCAAAGATAGCCCCTTGAATAATCGGGAATTCTGTGCGCAGCAAGGGATCAGCGAAAAGAGCTATTACTATTGGCTGAAAAAACTGCGCGAGTCCGCAATGGGACGCGGGATCCCGCAGCTTGTGGCGTTAGAAGATCGTGAGAAGCCGGATGAACTGCGGATAGAGTATCATGGAGCCAGCATGGTACTGCCGGGACATGTGGACATAGATGCAGTCGCCGCAGTCCTGCGTTCGCTGCAGCAAACATGATAGACCTGAGTCGGGTAGAGAAATACTATGTGGCTTGCGGCTATACGGATATGCGCCGGGGCATAGACGGTCTTGCCGCCATCGTGTCACAGCAATTCGGGGCGCCACTGTGTGAGGACAGCCTGTTTCTGTTTTGCGGGTGGCGGACAGACCGGATCAAAGCGCTGTATTTCTCAGGGGATGGGTATGTACTGCTCTACAAGCGGTTAAACAATGGTGCGTTTCAGTGGCCAAGATCGGAGCAGGAGCTTCGGTTGTTGGATAAGCGAAGCTTTCGGTGGCTCATCAGAAAACCAAGACTGCTTTCGTGCCAAATGAGGAAATACGACAGGAATTGGCAAATGCCATCGAAAGCCGAAAGTGGGATGAGATGGCGGCATTTCAGCGGGATTCTAACAAACTTTTGAACGCCACATTGGATATGGATGGTGCGTCGGTTGCGATGCAGATTGAAAAGATCCATAACGAGTATGCATCCGTCATTCAGTACCATAACGAAAATTCCTTGAGCAGTGTCTTATCGATTGCGTATCTTGGTGCGATGCAGTACTATTTCAAACCGATTCGCGAGTTCCCAACAGGCAGAGGATTTGCAGACTTTGTCTTTATCCCGAAGCCTGAATACGGTTTATCTTACCCGGCAATGGTCATTGAACTGAAGTGGAACAAATCGGCTGAAACAGCATTACGGCAAATTAAGGCCAAAAAATACCCGGATTCAATCCGAGACTACACTGGCAGTATTTTGTTAGTTGGAATCAACTACGATGAAAAGACGAAAGCGCATGAGTGTTCGATTGAGAAGTGCGACAAGGAGTAAAGACTTTGCACGCCTATTGCTGAGGGGGTGTAAGAGGATACGCTCTAAGGATGGTCGCGTCGTTACCCGTTCCTCTCCCGCCACGGAAGCGGAATAAAGGCGGAATGCGAGCGGAATATATGGAAAATACGAAATAAATATAATTCTAAAAATTGCAAAAGCTCTGAATAATTGTATGATTTCCTTATTTTCCCCAACGAATAATCGAGGAGAAAGAATGGGGTTCAAGAGGCCGCTGGTTCGATTCCAGTCACTCGGACCAAGTAATGATAATCCGAACTATATTATCCAAGTGGGTAATGTGTTCGGATTTATCATTTCTATTGAAAATGTGCTTTAATAGGCAAGGGCGGGTTGATAAACTCGCCCTTGCTTTTTTGCTCTTTATTTGATATTTTATCCTTGTTAGACAAACTCGTATTTGTAGATGAGGTATTGCTATGAAAAAGCGATTGTTGATTGTGGCTGGTGTTATTCTGGTAGTAGCCTTGGCTTTTGGAATGGGATTTTGGAAAGAAGCTCAAGCAACAAACCAAAAGATGGAACATATACTTGACCTTTCGCGTATATTGACCCTCGCAGAGAATAGAGGATCGGATTGGGCTACGGATGAGCTAATGATAAATGAAATCGAAACATTTAGTAAAAAGAATCTGTATAAAAAGTGGGGAAATCCGACCGAAAGTGCGGAAGGTGCAAAGGAAGATATATGGATACTGTCGGAACAATTTCGACTTATTGTTGACTACGATGAACATGAACGGGTCGAGAGTGTGAAAGTAGTTCCAAGCACATAGGCAAATACGCATTTGTCGAGCCAATGATAAAAGGCGGGAGCATCGATTAAGATGTTCCCGCCTCTGTTATGCCTTGTTTTCTTGTTCGGCCTGCTGCTTTGCTTTCCACTCGGCGTATTCCCGCTGCCCGTCGGTCCCGTCAAGATTTATGCGCAAAATTGTTTGCAGGCTCCGGCTGAATGAAGTCAGCCGGCAATAGAGGCGTCGTCCAGAGCCGCCTCCAAGTGCTTCATGTTCATGTATTTCTTGTTGCCCCACTGGGTGCCCGCCACATGGCGCAGCCCCGCGCAGACCGGCGGAGCGCCGAACGCCGTTGAGGAGCTCAAGCAGTATAAGTCGCTGCTCGACGCCGGCGTCATCACCGAGGAGGAGTTTGCGGCGAAGAAGCGCCAGCTGCTCGGCAACTGAAAAAGCATGAGAAAAGCGCCCGAGACGGGCGCTTTTCTCATTTGCGTCTAACAATTTTACGGCTGCGCAAACATGGACGTGCCGCCGCTCTCGTCCTTGAGCCGCTCAATGTCCCGCAGGATGGGCCGCAGATAGCGGCGGGTGTAAAAGAGACAGCAGCTCACGGCGAAAAACAACAGCAGCATCAGCACGCCGGCGGCCTCCAGCCTGCTTTTGAGCAGGGCGCGGTCATAGTCGCTCTTGGGGATCAGCACCGTCAGATCGTGAGGTGCCTCATCCCCGGCAGCCACCGTGAACGGCTCCGAAATGCCGACAAAGGAAAGCTCCGTCCCTACGAAAGCACTCAGTCCGCCGCGCAGGCTCTTTTCTGCGAGCAGCTCGTCGGGTACGAAGCAGAAGCCGCCCGCGGGATAGGTCAGCAGACCCTTTTGGATATCCAGCCCCTCCGCAGAATCCGACAGAACACAGGCAAGGCTGCCAATGCCGGTCGGCTGTGTGTGGTGCGCCAAGAAGTAGGTCTGATTGACGGAAAAGCCGCACAAACCATACACTCTGCCGTCCGCGCCGACCATGGGGACGGTCAGAAGGATCGCCTGCTCTGTGGTACCCGGCAGGGTGATGAACTCTGTGGTGCGGCAGCTACGCTCTATGGGCGCGGAGGCTTTTTCCAGATGCTCCGCGAAGCCGGGGAAGCTCGACAGGTCAAATTCCTGCGCCCACTTCCGGTGAGGCATTACCTTGTGCCGCCGCCCGATGTCCGCCATGCCGCGATAGAGCAGCAGGTCACCGGTGGTGTGCTCGGCGTTGCCGCGCTGCACATACAGTCCGGCTTTGGAATCCACAGCGGGATCGGAGCTGAGCGAGGCGCCCAGCAGGATAAACGCACCGGAGCAATCCGTCTGCCGCACATACTGGCACAGCGGCTCCAGCATGGCCTCCTGCAAGGCACCCACGGCGTCTACATCTCCGTTGAGGGAGGAAAAGTCCGAAGTCTGCTCCTCAATGATGGCTGTCATATCCTCCGAGAGATGGATGCCCATGACAGAGACATTCCGCCACAGGGAGGACATATCCGAGCGAAAGGCCCCCATCTGGAAGGACAGAGCCTTTTCCGTTTCAGCCCGTGGGCTTTTGAGCTGCCCCAGCAGAAGCCGGGCGACAAACAATGCCGCCAGCAGCAAAACCGCCAATGCGCCCATGTATAGAAACAGGCGCCGGCGCATAGAGGGTTGCGCCTGTTTCAGTTTTGAGAGCAAAAAGCTGGGCATGGGCATTCACCCCCCCTTCCGATGTAGTTGATTTTTTCAGCGAATGGAGCAGAACAGAGTCCAGGTCTCCTCCGCCAGCGCGTCAATGTCCTCACCGGCTGCGGCACGCTTGGGCAGCTCCTGCTGGAGCTGGCGCAGGCCGTCATAGAGGACGCTGACCCTGCCGTAGTAGCCCTCGAAGCGCGGCTCGGACACGGGGACATAGTCCTCACGCATAGTCTTGAGCGCAGCGTATAGGCTCTGATAAGCCGCCGCGGGCGCCGGGAAATTGTCGTAATCCGAGATGGCATCAAAGGCGCCGCTGCGCACCGGCATATAGCCGGTCTGCGCCACGAAGTCGAGGTTGCGCTCTGCCTCCGTCAGCCAGCGGACGAACAGCGCGGCGGCCTCCGCCTTCTGCGCGGTGGTCTTGTAGGCGCAAAGCCCCACGCCTGCCTGCGTCATCAGAGCGTCCGCACCCGCCGTTTTCGGCATGGGCAGCACGCGCAGATCCATCGGCTCCTGCGTGCCGTCCCGATAGGTGACGGTGTCGTTATAGTAGAGGATCGCCGCGGAGGAGCCGAGTCCGGAGAGCACGTCGCCGGTCATCACCTGCGTATTGGAATAGAGGTCGGAGACCACCACATGCCCCTGCGCTAAGGAGCGGGCGAACTGCATCCAGCTCTCCTTAAATACGGCGTTGTCGGTATCGTACCAGCCGTTTTCCGTGTAGAAATCCCCACTGCCGCGCTCCATGGCGCAGAGCTCCACGGCGCGGATGGGATAATCCAGCGCACAGAAGGGCTTGCCCGACCAGTCATAGAACTTGCCGGCGGCGTCGTAAAAGCCCTCACATGTGGCGAGGTCATCGTAGCGGACACCGGTGGCAGCGGAAAAGCGGTCGAAGCCGCTGCCGTTGCACATCAGAAGCTGCGTGGACTTGGAAACGGGGAAGATCAGCAGCCTGCCGTCCTCCGCCGTGCCGTCGGAGAGAAAGCCGGGGATGAAGTCGGAGAGCTCGTCGGGGGTGAACTGCTCGTTCCAAGGCACAAGATTATCCTCGCCAAGCTCCAGCGCGTCGATGATGTGGCAGGTAAAGAGGTCGGGCATCTCCTGCACGCCCTTGCCGCCGCTCTGCGCCTCCTTCAGATAGCCGCCGATCTGGGACGCGCTGCTCATGCCGGTGACCTGCACCTGTACGCCGCGCTCCTGCCCCACGGTGCGGTTGAACTCCTGCACCAGCAGGTCCATGGGTGAGCCTGCCTGCTCGCCGTAAACGTGCCAGAAGGTCAGGGAGACCGGCTCCTTTTTATTCAGCAGCGTTTTTTCCCCGCAGCCGGAGAGAGCAAAAACAAGGGTGCAGAGCAGCAGAAGAGAGAGAAGGCGCTTTTTCATAAGGAGCCCTCCAAAACAGAACTTGTGTTTGCAAAAGAGGGGGTTATTTTCGAAATTTCTTAAAATTTTTTGCCGTCATGTACCCAATTTGAAGGATTTAGGGGACAGACAAGGGTGGAAAAATATGGTATAGAAAGAGTGATACGGAAGAGTCGGGAGGGCGCGGGAGGCAAACAAATTATTCTGTAATTCTATCATATTCCGACTGTGTTTGCAGGACGCCGCCCGAGAAGAAAAAACAAGGGAGCTTTTTGAAAAGAGGAAAACGGTATGCGGCGGAATAGGGGGGAGTATATGAAGAACTTGAAAAAGCTGACGATCCTGCACTCCAACGATATGCATGGCGACTTCCTCGCCGAGCAGATCGACGAGAGGCTGGTGGGCGGCGTGTCGCTGCTCTCGGGCTATGTCAACAAGGTTCGGCGTGAGGAGAAAAATGTGATCTACGCCATCGCGGGCGATATGTTTCGCGGCAGCGTCATCGACTCGGAGTATAAGGGTACATCTACCATCGGCATCATGAACCTAATGGGTCCCGATGTGGCGACCATCGGCAACCACGAGGTCGACTACGGCCTCGCGCATCTGCTGTTCCTTGAAAAGTGCGCGGACTTTCCCATCATCAATGCCAACCTGCACATCAAGTCCAACGGCAGGCGGATGTTTCGGCCGTTCTGGATCGCGCACATCGACGGCATGAAGATCCTCTTCATCGGCATCATCACGGAGGAGGTGCTGGCGGCGACGAAGAACGACGAGCTGATCGGCTCCTTTGTAGACATCGGCGAGGCGGCGCGCGAGGTGGGCAACATCTGCAACGCCTACAACGCCATCGACATCGACTTCACCGTGCTGCTCACCCACATCGGCTTTGAGGAGGACAAGAAGCTCGCCGCGCTGCTTGATCCCGACTGGGGCGTGGACGTCATCATCGGCGGACACAGCCACACAAAATTAGAGGAGCCCGCCAAGGTCAACGATATTTACATCGTGCAGGCGGGTACAGGCACCGACGAGATCGGCCGCTTCGACATCATGGTGGACACCGACCTCAACGCCATCGACACCTTTACCTGGCGGATGGTTCCCATCGACGATACGCACTGCCCGCGCGACGAGGAGCTGGAGCGCTTTATCCAGCACTACAAGAGCGTGACCTCGGAGAAGTACGACCGCATCATCACCCGCTTTTCCCGCGAGCTGACCCATCCAAAGCGCAATCAAGAAACAGCGCTCGGCGACCTCATCGCCGACATTCTGCGCGACAGCTTTGGCATCGACCTGATGCTGATGGGCTCGGGTGCGATCCGCAGCTATTCCCTCGGGCCCGTGGTCCACTACGCCGACCTTGTGGAGTGCCTGCCCTATGACGACGCGGTGTATATGCTCAAGGTCACCGGCACTCAGCTCGAGCGGATGATCCGCCATATTCTGCGGGACGAGGCATTCCAGGGGGAGCACACGGAGTTCTACCAGTTTTCCCACGGAATGCGCATCGTCTGGTCGAGAAGCGGGCAGGTGTTTCGCGAGCTGACGCTGGACGGCGAGGTGCTGCACGCCGATCGGCTCTATTCCGTGGCGATGCAGAAGTATCATTACAATAACCTCAAGCCGTTTTTGGACATCACGCTGGAGGAGGCGGAGCAAAACGGCAAGATCCGGGTGCTGTCCACCTCCGCCCGGGACGTGGTGGAGGAATACCTGACGGTGAACCAGCACCTCAGCCGCGAGGTCGAGGGACGCTTGGTGGTCGAAGCATAAAAATTATAAGGAGGAAAGCACAATGCAAGTCAAGCTCAACACTCTGCCCGCGACGCTCGCGGAATTTCAGGCGCTCCCCCGCAGCACGCCGGAGGAGGTCTGCGCCGGGTTCCTGTGCGCCTTGAACCTGTACACCAAAAGCCCAAACGACGGCGTGGCCGCGATGGATCTGCTGCGTGGTCCCCGTCCCATGACGCCCTACGACAGCCAGTTCCTGCGCGGCAAGGAATATCTGCCGCTTGCGTACTTCGACGGTGCGACGCCGCAGAACGGCTACAGGCCCACGGCCCCCTACACGCTCACCGTCCTGCCCGACCAACGGCCGCAGGATGTGGAGGAGGGCTATCTGCGCGTGTTTTTGCAGACGGCGGGCGCGGACGCGCCGCGCCCGGTGAAGCTGCGGCAGAAGCCATCGACGGGCGAGTGGTTCCTCTGGGAGTATTCCAGCCCGCTCAGCGGTATCCGGATACCGGCCTCGCAGGACCCGTGGGCGTAAAGCTGCGGTCGATCCTTCTATGACCACCCGGTAGAAAACACCTAAAGCGAGGGAGGTGCGTATGAAGCGGCGATTTTGGATAGGAGGTGTGCTGCTGCTCATGATTTTTACGGGAATGACGGGCTGCGGAGGCCCGAAGGAGCCGCCGCCGGAGCACATGCTGGACGGCCCGGACATGATGTACACGCCGGAGGATCAGACTCCCTATGCAGGGACATGGCAGAGCCGCGACGGCACCATCGTCATGAAGGTCGAGCGCGGCGGAGGGGCTGAGAGCGAGTCCGATATGAGCCTGTCGGTCAACGGCGAACCGGAGTTTGAGGCTAAGCTGTGGGTGTATTCCACCGGCCATGTGGAGCTCTTGCGCGGAAAGGAGAAGGTTACGATCTCCGGGACGTTTTGCAATTTGCGCTTCAGCACGAGCGAAAACGCCTTTTACGGCTATCTTACCGGCAACACGGGGACGATCTGGCTGACGAAGGACGGCGCGGAATGCAGCGAGAAGGATGTGATCTACACGGAGAGGTCCGAGCAGCCGGAGCAATCCGCGAGGGTGTGGGTCTGCCCCGACTGCAAAACGGAAAACGAGGGGAATTTCTGCACCGAATGCGGCGGAGTGCGCCCTGCGGCCTGCGGGAGGTGCGGCTGGCAGCCCACGGACGGAAGACCTTCTGTGTACTGTCCGGAATGTGGAAGCCGCCTAAAATAAGGCGTACCGATATTGACCTGAAAATATAGAAATATTTGAAAAAAGGAGAAAAGAACTATGGGACTCATCAAAGCGATCGCGGGGGCCGCGGGCGGCGTGATGGCCGACCAGTGGAAGGAATACTTCTACTGTGAAGCGATGCCCGCAAACATTCTGGCGACCAAGGGCCACAAGAAGGTCACGGGCCGTTCGAGCAACTACAAGGGCGACGAGAACATCATCACCAACGGCTCGATGATCGCCGTAGCGGACGGCCAGTGCATGCTCATCGTCGAGCAGGGCAAGGTCGTGGAGGTCTGCGCCGAGCCGGGCGAATTTCTCTACGATTCCTCCACCGAGCCGAGCATCTTCTCGGGCAAGCTTGGCGACGGCATCGGCGACGTTTTCCGCAACATCGGCAAGCGTTTCACCTTCGGCGGCGAAGCGCCCAAGGATCAGCGCGTCTACTACTTCAACACGAAGGAGCTCATCGGCAACAAGTACGGCACGGCGTCTCCCGTTCCGTTCCGCGTCGTGGATCAGCGCGCGGCGATCGACATCGACGTGGGCATCCGCTGCTTCGGCGAGTACAGCTATCATATCGCCAACCCGCTCCTGTTCTACACGAACGTCTGCGGCAACGTGAGCGAGGACTATGACCGCTCGAGCCTCGACAGCCAGCTCAAGACCGAGCTGCTCACCGCGCTCCAGCCCGCGTTCGCGAAGATCAGCGAAATGGGCATCCGCTACTCCGCGCTGCCCGGCCACACGGTCGAGCTGGCGGACGCGCTCAACGAGGCGCTGAGCGCCAAGTGGCGCGACCTGCGCGGCATCGAGGTCGTCTCCTTCGGCGTTTCCTCCGTCACGGCGAACGAGGAAGACGAGAAGATGATCAAGGAGATGCAGCGCAACGCGGCGTTCATGGATCCGACCCGCGCGGCGGCACACCTTGCGGGCGCGACCGGCGACGCGATGAAGACGGCGGCGGCGAACCCGAACGGCGCGGTCGGCGCATTCATGGGCATGGGCATGGCAGGCGGCATGGCAGGCGCGCAGATGGGCACTCTCTATCAGCAGGGCGCGCAGCAGCAGGCGGCGCAGGCGCAGGCGGCCCCCGCTGCGGCAGGCTGGACCTGCGCGTGCGGACAGGCGGGCAACACGGGCAAGTTCTGCGCGAACTGCGGCAAGCCGGCTCCGGTGAGCGCGAATGAGTGGACGTGCAGCTGCGGCACGAAGAACATGGGCAAATTCTGCTCGAACTGCGGCAAGCCCGCCCCCGCGGGCGAGTGGACCTGCGAGTGCGGCACGAAAAACAGCGGCAAATTCTGCTCCAACTGCGGCAAGCCCTTCGGAGGCTGAGATAGAATGAAGCGAAAATTGATCTGGCTGTTTATTGCCGGCATCGCGGTCGGCATCGTGCTCTCGGGACTTTATAGGCACTTCGTGACCGACCGGATCATGGACGGCGGCAATATGGAAAACCCGGACTACATCCTGCATCAGCACGACGGCGAAAACGCCGACTGACAGGGATCTCCCTGAAAATTAAGAAAACGGAGAATAAGAGCATGGGACTGTTTGATAAAAAATACTGCGACATCTGCGGCGAGAAGATCGGCCTGCTCGGCAATCGCAAGCTCGAGGACGGCAATCTCTGCAAGGACTGCGCGAAAAAGCTCTCGCCTTGGTTCAGCGACCGCCGCAACTCCACCGTAAGCGAGATCAAGGAGCAGCTTGCCTACCGTGAGAAGAACCGGGAACGGGCATCCCAGTTCCGCACCGCCCGCTCCTACGGCGAGGACTGGAAGCTTCTGCTGGACGAGGAGCACCGCTGGTTCACCGTCACCCGCGCCCACGACTTGGCGGACGCCAACCCGGATATTCTGGACTACACGGCGCTGACCGGCTGCCGCGTGGACATCGACGAGAGCCGCACCGAGCAGATGCGCGAGGACGCGGACGGCAAGGAAGTCAGCTATGTCCCGCCCCGCTATGAGTATTCCTACGACTTTGACATCATCATTTCCGTCAATCACCCCTATTTTGACGAGATGCGCTTCCGCCTCAACGACAGCTCTGTGTACATTGAGCCGCAAAGCACCGTGCAGCGCCCGATGATGGGGCAGCGCCCGATGGCGGGCCAGATGCAGCGTCCCATGCCGGGCCAGATGCAGCGTCCCATGGCGGGGCGTCCGCAGCCCATGGGCCGCCCGATGATGGGGCAGACGATGAATGTCGCACCCGCCAACTTCGACCCGGAGAACAGCATGGAATACCGCAAGTACCGCGAAATGGGCGACGAGATCCGCGCGGCGCTGCAGCAGGTGATGGAGACTGCCCGCGGCGGCGCTGCGGCGCAGCCCACCGCGCAGGAGGAGACCGCGCCCGCTTCGGCGGCAGCGGCGGCCGGTCCGTGGGCCTGCCCCGCCTGCGGCGGACAGAACAGCGGAAAATTCTGTGAGTACTGCAGCACGCCCCGTCCGCAGTAAGCGAGGGGCGGAATAGGGAGGAGAAGCACGCTATGCCAGCACAGGTGACCAACTACAAATGTCCGACTTGTACCGGCCCGCTGCACTTTGTCGGCGCGTCCGGCAAGCTGGAGTGCGACTACTGCGGCGCGAGCTACGATGTGGCGCAGATCGAGGCGCTCTACGCGGAGAAGGAGGGCAAGGCTGCGGCAGCGCAGCAGTCCGCCGAGGAAAAGGCCGCTGCGGAAAAGAAAACCGCCGAGGGGAGCGAGTGGGATATGTCAGACCTCAGCACCGACTGGGGTGCGGAGGGCGAGGGCATGAAGGCCTATAACTGCCCGAGCTGCGGCGCGCAGCTCATCTGTGACGCGACCACCGCCGCGACCTCCTGCCCCTACTGCGGCAACCCCACGGTCGTACCGGGGCAGTTTGCGGGTACGCTGAAGCCGGACTTCGTGATCCCCTTCAAGCTCAGCCGCGAGGACGCGATCCAAAGGCTCAAGCAGCATTATAAGGGTAAGGTCTTCCTGCCGAAGAGCTTTTCCAGCGAAAACCATCTGCAGGAGATCAGCGGCGTCTATGTTCCGTTTTGGATGTTCAGCGGCAAGGCGGAGGGCGACGTGCACTTCGACGCCACCCGCTCGCGCACATACAAAAGCGGAGACTATCGGATCACGGAGACGGATCACTACGACGCCTACCGCGCCGGAAGTCTGGCCTTTGAAAAGATCCCCGTGGACGGATCGGAAAAGATGCCGGATGAGCACATGGACTCCATCGAGCCGTATGATTACAGCGAGCTGAAGCCCTTCTCGACAGCCTATCTTCCGGGCTTCCTTGCCGACAAGTTCGATGTGACGGCGGAGGACAGCCGCCAGCGCGCCGATTCGCGCTGTGCAGGTACGCTGAGAAGCGCGCTGGAAAAGACTGTGTCGGGCTATGAGACCTGCTCGGCGCGGGAGAGCAATACAACGATCAAGCGCGGCAAGGTCCATTACGCGCTCATGCCCGTGTGGATGCTCAATACCGAAATGGCGCGGCAAGGACTTCCTTTTTGCCATGAACGGACAGACCGGAAAGCTCGTGGGCGACCTGCCTGTGGATAAGGGGCGGTATTGGGCGATGTTCTTCGCCATTGCCGTGCCGCTGTCCGCCATCGGCTCGTTTTTGGCCATGACACTGCTGCGATAGGAGGGCGGACATGAAGAGAAAAATTACAGTCTTGCTGCTCTCGCTGCTGCTCCTGCCTGCATTGTGCGTTCCCGCCCTGGCGGCGATCGAGTATGGCGTGTTCTACGATGAGACGGAGCAGCTCGGCTCCGTGGAGCTGAGCTACGCGGCGGAGCAGACGCTCCCTCGGCTCACGCAGGAGCTTGGCGTCGATCTGCGGGTGGATGCCTTCACCGACGAGGATGTGGATGCCGACACGAGCGCCGCGGACATTGCGGCATACGTCTATGAGAATTCCGGTTATGGCTGCGGTGAGTGGAAGGAAGGCGTCTCGCTGACGCTGCTGCTGCGCGGCACGGAGAATGGCGCCTACACGCTCGCGGAGACGGATTGGTGCGTGTATGCTTTCCTCGATGAGGCGCGGGGCAGCGCACAGGAGCTGTCCGACGCTGTATACAACGCGGTAAAGCCTTATATGGTCGAGCGCGCGTGGAACGGCGAGGACATGAACATGAGCGCCACAGCGCTCTCGCAGGCGGTGAACGCGATGGCGGAGAGCGTGGAGGACTATATCCGCGAAAACGCCTCGCCGGATGTCACAGGCGGTGCGGACGCGTCGGACGAGACGGAGACCTCGCCGCCCGAGATCACAGAGCTCCCGGAGCCGGACACATCGTCCATGCGGTACATATTCGACCTCGTCGGCTGCCTCTCATCCGATAGCAGGACGAAGCTGGAGGCACGCGCGGAGGAGATCTCCACGCGCCACAGCTGCGGCGTTTATGTCGCCTTCGTGGACGATTATAAGGTGTACAGCCAAGGAGGCGACGTCTACGAGGGGACCTATCGGTTCTACCACGATAAGCAGCTCGGCATGGGGGATGGGCGTGACGGCGTGATCGTCCTGCTGAGTATGCAGAACCGCAAATATGCCATGTTCATCTATGGCGAAAATGCCGCCTACGCCATCAATGAGTATGGCGCGGAGCAGCTGGAGGGACGCTTTTTAGGCCAGTTCAGCGACGGCAACTGGTACATCGGTGCTGCCGAGTACCTGACCGCCTGCGACGAGTATCTGAGCCTTGCCGAGGCGGGCAAGCCCGTGCGGGAAAGTCCGTGGGCGGTGATCGCGATCGTCGTGATCGTCTCCTGCCTGATCGCGAGCGGCGTTTGCAAGGTGCTTAAAATGAACATGAAGACCGTCCGGCGCGGCGCGGCGGCGGATGAATACGTCACCGGCGAGGGGCTGGCGCTGACGGAAAGCAGCGACCGCTTTATATACACGACCGAAACACGAACGAAGATCAAGAGCGACAGCTCCGACGGCGGCGGAGGAGGAAGCACCTCGAGCTGCAGCGGGGGCGGCGGCCACGGCCGCAGCGGATCGTTCTGAGGAGGAATTACTGTGAAGCAAACACTGAAGCGCCGCATTTGCGCGGCGATCCTGTGCCACATCCTGCTGCTCAGCCTTGCCGGCTGCGGCAAAGCCAACAAAGCAAAGCCGAATGACGGGGGCGATCCGCCCGTCAAGGCGTCGGTCGACGCTCTGAAGCAGGGGCAGCCCGCCGCGGACAGCGAGGAAACGGTAGACGGAGCGGAATCGCTCGCGCGGGTGCGCGGCGATCTGGAATACGACGGCCGGCTCACCGGCGCGGCGGCATATCTCGGCCTCCGCGAGAAGGGCGACCAAACCGAGCTGACGGACTGGCTGCGCGAAAACTGTGCGGATTTGACCTCTGAGCTGCCGTTTCTGCTGGAGATCCCGTCCGAGCGCGTCCTCGGCGCAGGCTACGGCAAACTCTTCTGCATCGTCCCGCGCGACGAGAACACCAGCCTTGCCGTAAACCATGTGACTTGGCAGATGATGGGCAACGGCCTGCATCCGGTGGCGGACGAAGTGCTCTACCGCGAGGAATACGCCGAGCCCGTGCTGGTGTTCGTCGATCCCGAGGAGCCGGACAAGGAGGTCAACCTTGTGACCAACGACGGCGTGGCGGCGATCTGGTACCCGCAGGAGGACGGCTACGGCAATCTCATCCTGCCGACAGACGAGGCCGGAGCGCCGATGCTGTATGACTTTGCGATCTACGGCTATGTCACCGGCCTTGACTATCCCGAGGGCTGGGAGCCGTCCGGCGATGACTGGTGGCTGCCGCCCACGGAGCTGGGACTGGCCGACACCTCGTGGCTCTGCGACAGCTGGGTGCTGGAGCTGCGCGGCGGCGATGCCGGCCCCGGGTACGCGGGAACTGCCGACCTGTACTACTCTCCCGCGGGCTACATCAAGCAGGACTACTTCGGCGTGTGGCGCATGGAGGACGACTGCCTGTATCTGAAGCTCTCCGCCGACAGCGGCGACGAGATCGACGCGAGCTTCCCGATCCTCATTTCCCCCTCCGGCGAGGATCTTTATTTCCAGCGCTCGCGCACGGGCGCGGGGATCCCCTTCCTGTCGGACGGCACGGACTCCGTCGGACTGCTCCTGTACACAGGGTAAGACGGCGGGCGCGTCGTCCGCGGGACGCTGCACCCGGCGTGCGGGATAAGCTCACGGCGGCGCGGGAGGAGACGAAAAAAGCATCGGAAAAAGGGCACTCGCTCCCTTTTTTCGATGCTTTTTGTATGGCGGCTGCGCTCCACCGCGCGAAAGCGCCTACGGGCGCGGTGGTCCGCTCTGCGTGCTTTTGCGGTGGTCTCCGCGGTGGGCGCTGCGCAGCCCGATCTCTGTCCCCCGACAGATGCGCACAAGGTTATCCCTGTGCTTATAAATGATGATCGCCGAAAGGGGCAGGAGGAGCAGCGCGGTGGTCCCGCTGCCGCTCCATGCGCTGTAGAGCGGGACGCTGATGACGGTCGTCATTGTCCCGAGGACGACGTAATCGGTCACAAGCGTGATGAGCGAGACGGCAAGAAGCAGCAGGAGCGCAAAGCGCCAGTTTAAGGCGAGCGTCATGCCGAGATAGGCGGCAAAGCCCTTTCCCCCGTGAAAGCGCATATAGAACGGGAACATGTGCCCGACGACGCAGGCGGCGCCCGATAGAGCGCCCGCGAGCGGAACGGCGGGAAAAAGCAGGCGGCACAGCAGCACGGCGAGGACCGCCTTGGCAATGTCATGCGCACCTACGAGCAGCCCTGCGCGCCAGCCCATCAGGATCAGCGCGTTGGAGGCACCGGGGTTTCCACTGCCGCCGGAGCGCAGATCGACGTTCTGTGCGGCGGCGAGGTAAACCGCCATGTTCGAGCAGCCGAGCAGATAGCCGATCAGCAGGATCAGTAGGTAGTGCATCATCAGATCACCGCTCCCATATGTTTATTTTGCGCACAGCTCCGCGGACAGCGCTTCCATCTGCGCTTCGTTTGCAGGGCCGAGCGCGCTGCGCAGCGACACCACGGTGCCGCACACGCGCAGGTCCTTCATTTCCTCGAGCTTTGCGCGCATCAGCCGCGCCGCGGCAGGCGCCCACGAGCCGTTTTCCATCAGGCCGACGCTGCGGTCGCGGAAGCCCTTGGCTTGCAGGTGGGTCAGAAATTCCTCCATGGGAGGGAACAGTCCGCCGTCATAGGTCGAGCAGGCCAGTACGAGCTTACCGCAGTAGAAGGCGTTCGCCACCGCATAAGAGACCTCGGTCGCCGTCAGGTCGCAGAGCGTGACCCGCGCGCCTTTCGCTTCCAGCTTTTGCTTGAGCAGCTCCGCTGCGCGGGCGGTGTTGCCATGAATGGAGGCGTGGGCGAGAAGAATATCATCCGGCGACTCGCTCTGCCAGCGCGACCACAGGTCGTAGAGGCGCAGGGCCTCGCCGAGTGCTTCGCCCGTCAGCACGGGACCGTGGAGCGGGCAGACCGTTTTGATCTCCAGCGCGGACGCCTTTTTCAGCAGTGCCTGTACCTGCGCGCCGTACTTGCCGACAATGTTGTAGTAGTAGCGCCGTGCCTGCGGCGCCCACGGCGCGCCTGCGGTGCGCGAGAGGGCACCAAAGCGCCCGAAGGCGTCGGCGGAGAAGAGTATCTTCTCTGTTTCCTCGTAGGCGACCATCACCTCCGGCCAATGAACCATCGGGGCGAGCATAAAATGAAGCGTGTGTGTGCCGAGGGGGAGCGTTTCACCCTCGCCGACCTCCAGCAAGCGGTCGTCTGTCGGTGCTTTCGCGCCGAAGAACTGGCGGAGCATTGTGAAGGTCTTGGTGTTGCCGACGAGCTTCATTTCCTGATATTTCTCCGCAAGGCGCAGGATGCTGCCGGAGTGGTCCGGCTCCATGTGCGAGATAACGAGGTAGTCCGGACTGCGCCCGTCCAGCTCGTGCGCGAGCTTGGCGAGCCATTCGTCCGCCGCGCGGGCATCCACGCTGTCCATGACGGCGATCTTTTCGTCTAAAATAAGGTAAGAGTTGTAGCTCACCCCCATCGGCTGGACGGGGTATTGGTTTTCAAAGAGGCTGAGGGTGAGGTCGTCCGCGCCCACGCAGCGGATGGACTCCGGCAGGGCTTGACTTTCGTTTCGGATTTCGTTGTTCATTGCATTCTCCTTTGCGGACATTTTTAGCCGAGGTGTTATTTTTTCTCTGCGCACAAGCGCTCCGTTTCTTGGGGAACAGCCTCCGAGGAGGAGCGCTCCTGCGCGAGCCGATCTTGATAGTCGCTCAGGTAGCGGTCGAGGTAGATCTTGTTGACGATGGCTGAGACGGTGTTGCGAAGAAGGTCCTTCGCGGCCGAGCGCGTCTCGCCAAGCCCCTGCGCCGCGGGAGCGATGCCGAAGGCTGCAAAGAGCATATTCTCAAATTCGTCGCAGAAGTAGTCATACGCCGTGCAGAGGGCATAGCTGCCCTCCTGTATGCCAAACATCAGGCGAAGTCCCTCGAGGGGGACGACAGGCTTGACCGCGGCAATGAACATCAGCCGTGCGAGCTGCTCGGCCGTGTAGACCTTTTTTTGGGGCGCGGGGATCAAGCGCTGCTTGACGTAGTTGCTCACCATTGAGGGTGACAGCTCCGGCTCGCCGAGCGGCGCGAGATAGGCGTTGACATAACGCACCACCTGCTCCAGATACAGCCCAATGTCGGGGATCTGCGCGTAGCGCGGCAGGCGGAAGGGGGCGATATCCGCCGCCATTTTGCTTTGTAAATTATTATCCATGACGCCATTATAGCGGCTTTCTGCACAAAGTTCAACGGCTTTGCAAAATAATTCAATCAGTTTTTGAAAAACGGTTGACGCAATAGTGGAAAACTGTTAGACTGTCGTTGTCGGCAGACGGTGCCGGCAACAGCAGTTTTCTTTTTTGGAGGATAACTATGAGTCAGATTCGCCTTGTCGCAGACTCGAGCTGCGACCTTCTTTCATTGGATGGGGTTGATTTTGTCAGCGTTCCGCTCACCCTTCGCACTGAGACGGAGGAATTTCGCGATGACGCCCGGCTCGACGTCGACGCGATGGTCGCGACGCTCCGCGCGACCAAGGGGCGCTCCTACAGCGCTTGCCCGAATGTTGCCGACTGGGAAAAAGCCTTCGGCGAGAGCGGGGATGTTCTCGCCTTTACGATCACGAGCAGCCTCTCCGGCAGCTACAGCGCCGCGTGCGTGGCAAAGCAGAGCTGCGAGGAGCGCGACCCCTCCCGCCGCATCCGCGTCGTGGATACGCTCTCGGCGGGGCCGGAGACGATGCTGCTGCTGGAAAAGGCTGCCTCCGCGCAGCGCGGCGGCGCATCGTTTGACGAAGTGTACCGCGTTGTGGAGGAGCTGCGGCGGCGCACACACCTGCTCTTTTCCTTGGAGTCGATGCACAATCTCGCGCAAAACGGGCGCATCAGCAAGCTCGCGGCGACGGCGGCGGGCGTGCTCGGCATCCGTGCCGTCGGACAGGCGAGTGCGGAGGGAACGCTCGAGATGCTCGGCAAGTGCCGCGGTGAGAGGAAAACGCAGGAATTTTTATTGCAGGAGCTGGAGCGGCTCGGCTACAAGGGCGGCAGCGTGCGCATCGGGCATTGCGGGAACGCCGCGTTTTCGCTGGAGCTGTATACGGAGCTCCGCCGCCGCTTTCCCAATGCCGATGTGCGGCGGTATCCGCTCAGGGGCCTGTGCAGCTACTATGCTGAGCGCGGCGGCATCATGATGGGCTTCGAGACATGAAAAAAGAAGGGAAGGGGCGCGCAGCGGAGCTGCTGCACCTTACGGTGCGCATTTTGACCCTGCCGCCCATCGTCATCGGCGTGACGCTGGCGATGCTGTACGCGCGGGGCGCAGAGAGGGGCAGCGCAGCAGGGCGCTGGTCTACGGAGTCTGGTGAGCGGGGCTGCCGCCTTTGCATAGAGGGTGCGCCCGCGCCATTTGAACCAAATTGACTGCTCCCTTTAGGCTGCCGGAGGCTCTTGCCTTCGGCAGCCTAAATTCCTGTTTCCCTGCTTGTGCGGCACGGTATAGGCGGCGCGGCCAGATGCGGAAAGAGTCTGCTTTACAGACGGCGTCTTTTGTGGTATCCTGTCACTGTGAAACCAAGCGGAAGCAAGCTGCCGCGGAGACCTATCATCCTTTCGCGGCGGCGCAATGATAAAGGAGGTAAGTATTTTATGTCCGTACTGAAGGCCGCGCGGCTTTCCAAAAAGCCACCGCTGAACCGGCAGGAGCTCTGGCAGCTCGACGCCTACTGGCGCGCCGCGAACTACCTGACCGCCTGCCAGCTCTACCTGCTCGATAACCCCCTGCTTGAGCGCCCGCTCAAAAAGAGCGATCTCAAGCAGACCATCGTCGGCCACTGGGGCACCTGCCCGGGCCAGAACTTCATCTACACGCACTTGAACCGCGTCATCAAGCGCGACGACCTCGATATGATCTACCTCTCCGGTCCCGGCCACGGCGGCAACGCCATGGTCGCGCAGGACTGGCTCGACGGCAGCTACACCGAGGTCTACCCCAACATCACCCGCGATAAGGAGGGCATGCAGAAGCTCTTCAAGCGCTTTTCTTTCCCCGGCGGCATCCCGAGCCATGTTGCGCCCGAGACCCCCGGCTCCATTCACGAGGGCGGCGAGCTGGGCTACTCCCTCGCCCACGCCTTTGGCGCGGTGGCGGACAATCCCGATCTGATCGCCGCCTGCGTGGTCGGCGACGGCGAGGCGGAGACAGGACCGCTTGCGACCTCGTGGCACGGAAACAAGTTCATGAACCCCATCACCGACGGCGCGGTGCTGCCGATTTTGCACCTCAACGGCTTCAAGATCGCCAACCCCACCATCTTCTCCCGCATGAGCCACGGGGAGGTCGAGAGCTTCTTCCGCGGCTGCGGCTGGGAGCCGCGCTTCGTCGAGGGCGATGAGCCCATGGCAATGCACCAGCAGATGGCTGCGGCGCTCGACTGGGCGATCCGCGAGATTAGGCGCATCCAGCGCACCGCGCGCAAGAGCGGCGAGGCGAAGCGCCCGCGCTGGCCGATGCTCGTGCTGCGTACCCCCAAGGGCTGGACGGGGCCGAAGGAGGTCGACGGCCTGCCCGTCGAGGGCTGCTGGCGCGCCCATCAGGTGCCCATCTCTCTGGGCGCGGACACTGACCGCCACCTTGCCGAGCTGGAGGAGTGGCTGCGCAGCTACAAGCCCGAGGAGCTCTTCAATGCCGACGGCACGCCCGTCGAGCTGATCGCCGCCTTCCCGCCGACGGGCAAGCGCCGCATGGGCGCGAACCCCCACACGAACGGAGGACTGCTGCTGCGCGATCTGCGCACGCCCGATTTTCGCGACTATGCCGTGGAGGTCAAAGCCCCCGGCGCGGTCGAGGCGCAGGATATGTATGTCCTCGGCACCTATGTGCGCGACGTGATGAAGCTCAACATGGACGCGCGTAACTTCCGCATTTTCGCGCCGGACGAAACCGCGTCAAACCGCTTACAGGCGGTCTTTGAGGTCACAGGCCGCCGCTTCCTCGACGAGCAGCTTCCCGGCATCGACGACCATCTCGACCCCGACGGCCGCGTGATGGACTCCATGCTCTCCGAGCACTTCTGCGAGGGCTTTTTGGAGGGCTACCTGCTCACGGGACGCCACGGCTTTTTTGACAGCTATGAGGCGTTCATCCGCATCGTGGACTCCATGTTCGCCCAGCACGCCAAGTGGCTCAAGATGTGCAGCGAGCTGCCGTGGCGGCAGGACATCGCCTCGCTCAACTACATCCTCGCCTCAAATGTCTGGCAGCAGGACCACAACGGCTTTACGCATCAGGACCCCGGATTCCTCGACCATGCGGCCAACAAGAAGGCCGATGTCGTGCGCATGTATCTGCCGCCGGATGCCAACTGCCTGCTCTCCTGCTTTGACCACTGCATCAAGAGCCGCAACTATGTGAACATCATTGTGGCGAGCAAGCACCCGCGCCCCCAGTGGCTGACGATGGAGCAGGCGGTCAAGCACTGCTCGCAGGGCATCGGCATCTGGAGCTGGGCCTCGAACGACCAGGGGCAGGAGCCGGATGTCGTCATGGCCTGCTGCGGCGATACGCCCACGCTCGAAACGCTCGCCGCCGTCAGCATCCTGCGCCGCGAGCTGCCGGAGCTGAAGCTCCGCGTGGTGAATGTGGTGGACCTGATGAAGCTCCAGCCGCACACCGAGCATCCCCACGGCCTGACCGACGAGGAGTACGACGGCCTGTTCACCAAGGATAAGCCCATCATCTTTGCCTACCACGGCTACCCCACGCTCGTCCACGAGCTGACCTACCGCCGCCACAACCGCAACCTCCATGTGCGCGGCTACAAGGAGGAGGGTACCATCACCACGCCCTTCGATATGCGCGTTTTGAACGACATCGACCGCTTTGACCTCGTCATCGACACGGTCCGCCGCCTGCCGCAGCTCGGCAACCGCGGCGCCTACCTCGTGCAGAAGATGCAGGATAAGCTCGTCGAGCACCGCCAGTACATCCGCGACAACGGCATCGACCTGCCCGAGGTGCGCAACTGGAGGTGGGAGGATAGCGAAGCGCCGGCGGCCGAATAAGCATACGGTCGGTCGGAAAGCGGCGCTGCCGGCACACAACAAAAGGAGTAGTGGATATCTCCACTACTCCTTTTCTCTTTTTTATTTCCGTACTCTGCGGTCGTGCTCGGCGTAGTAGGCGCGCTTGCTCTCAAGCATCTTCTCGTCCGCCTCGCGGACAAGCTCTCTCAGTCCGACCACCGACTCATGCGCGGCAATGCCATAAGAGATGCTGTAGCCCTGCGCGGTGATGCTCGCGGAGGCCGAGCGCATACGGCCCTCGCAGGTCTGCCCCTCCGCCGGGGCGGGGAATACGACAAATTCGTCTCCGCCGACGCGGTAAAGGGAGCCCTTCGGAAACTGCTCCATCAGGCTCTCCGCGACGAAGCGCAGCATCAGGTCTCCCGCCTCGTGCCCGCGCTCGTTGTTGAGCTCATGCAGACCGTTTGCGTCAATGTAAACGCAGATAGCAGGCGAGATCGTGCGCTGCTCGCTCTTATGCAAAAGCTCTCCGTATCCCATCGTCAGTCTCACCGAGGGAACATCGTCCCGCGATTTCTATTCCGACCTCTTTCTGCGGCACGACCTGCCGTTCAGTCCTGACGTGGAGGTAGAAACCATCGATCAAGTCCTTCCTGCTGTGCGCTGCAACCTCGGCATTGGGTTTGTCCCGCGCGAAATGCTCGTGGCGGTGCCGGAGCTCACCGGCGTCTATCCGCTCACGCTGGACGAGCCGATCGCACCGTGCAGCATCCTGTTCCAGCGAAAAAATCAGCCGTTGAGCATCGCTGCCAAGCACCTGCGGCAAATGCTGCTGGGCGATCGTTCCCACGAGGTAAAAAAACTCCCGACGCAGTAAGCGTCGGGAGTTTTTTGTAAGTCGTTTTCTTTGATCACAGGCTATGATGCGTTGTCCGCATCGCCGATAGGCGGAAACATACGGCTCATTTCGCTTCCTCCTCGTGGATGAACATGATGAGAAAGCTGACCGCCAGCAGTGCGCAGGACACCCAGATGCCGCGCTCGGCAAAGGCCCTCGTCAGCAGCGCGCCGAGACCCGCGCCCACGGCAAAAAGTCCGATCACGCCGAAGTAGGTCAGCGCTTTGTGCAGCACCTCGCGGTCGCGCGTGTGGAAGTAAACGCACAGCGCCTCCGTGCCGCTGCGCATATTGCCGATGCACATCGTGCTCGCGTAGGCGTGGCCGCGCACCTTGCGGAAGGTCTGCACCTGCATGGCGCAGACGAACGAAACGAGCGCGTTGGCAGCCGTGTTGCCCTCCTGCGGCAGAAAGCCGACAAGGAACAGCAGCACGATCTCCGCCAAAAGAATGAGCTGCCGCCAGTGTACCCTCTCCATGTGCTTGAAATGCCGATGAATACACTCAGCCACGAAAATACCCAGCATGAACGAGAGCACCGGCACAAGATAGCGCCGGCTGTGCGCCCAGTCGCCGTCGAAGAGATAGGCGCTGAAGAGCACGATGTTGCCCGTCTGCGCGTTGGCAAACACCTTGCCGCGGCAGAGATAGGTATAGGCGTCCTGCAGGCCGCCGGAGAGAATGATGAAAGCAGCCGTCAGCATGGATTCCGACATCTGCCCGCGCGGCCTGCCCAACGGTATTTTACTCAACCCCAGACCTCCTCGGCGATCTCCTTGACCAGCGCGAGCTTGGCCCACTGCTGCGCTTCCGTCAGCTTGTTGCCGATCTCGCAGCTGGCGAAGCCGCATTGCGGACTCAGACACAGGCGGTCGAGCGGCAGGTACTTTGCCGCCTCGTGGATGCGCGCGATGACCGCGTCCTTGCTTTCCAGCTCGGGGCGTTTGGTCGTCACAAGACCGAGCACGACCTTCTTCTCTCCACTCACAGAGGCCAACGGCTCGAAGCCGCCGCTGCGAGCATCGTCAAACTCGAGGTAATAGGCATTGACATTCTCACGCGCAAGCAGCGTTTTCGCCACGCTGTCATACGCGCCGGAGCTGGCATAGGTCGAGTGGAAGTTGCCGCGGCAGACATGCGTATTGATAACAAGGTCGTCCGGCTTACCGCTGATCGCCATGTTGTTGATGGTCAACATCTGCTCCTTGATCTCCTCGAGACCCTTGGCGTCGGTGTCGAAGATCATGCAGGCGCGCGGATCGACCAGCATCCCCCAGCTGCAATCGTCGAATTGAAGGTTGCGGCAGCCTGCGGCGTACACATCTGCAATGACCCTGCGGTAGCCTGCGGCGAGGTCATCCATCAGCTCCTGCACGGAGGGGTAGAATCTCTTTGTATTCTCCATCGCAAAGGGCATGACCATCTGCTCCAAAAACTGCGCGGGCGCGGGAATGGTCAGCTTGGCGACGGTGTTCTCGTCCTCAAGCGCCTTGACAAATCGGAAGTGTTCGACAAAGGGATGCTCGTCCACGCTCACCTTTCCCGTAAGATAGGTGTCGTCAAGCATCGCGGCCTCGCCCTGGAACGGAAGTCCGGTCTTGGTCGGTGTGTGGCCGACGCCGTGGAAGCCCCACATGAAATCGAGGTGCCAGGTCGCGCGGCGGAACTCACCATCGGTGATGACGTGGTAACCCGCCGCTTTCTGCTTGGCGACGAGATCACGGATGGCGTCGTCCTCCACGGCTTTGAGCGCTGCGGCGTCGATCCTGCCGCTCTGAAAGTCGGCGCGCGCCTGCTTGAGTGCCGCGGGGCGCAGGAAGCTGCCGACGTAGTCGTAACGGAACGGAGTGTTGGTCTTATTCATGCTCTTGCTCCTTTGCAGTTGAAATTTGTCCTGATTATACGGCGGCGGATCGGGCAAGTCAAGTGGGTGCTGACCGATAATACGCACGGAGTACATACGTAATATCCATAGTGTGACCAAGGTATAAAGGGTAAAAATAAGGGTAGAGGCGGATAAGAAAAGAAAAAATCCTTGAAAGCTCAATGCTTTCAAGGATCAATCATGGTGCGCGAGGCGGGACTTGAACCCGCACGTCCGTGAAGGACACTAGAACCTGAATCTAGCGAGTCTGCCAATTCCACCACTCGCGCGTAAGCAGTCTCAGAAGAAAAGATGGTGCGGATGGCGGGACTTGAACCCGCACGTCCATACGAACACTAGCACCTCAAGCTAGCCTGTCTGCCAATTCCAGCACACCCGCATTTTCATCAGTCTTTCAAACGACCGCTCCGCTATTATAAGCCTGTTGTACGCCAAATGTCAACCTTTTTTTGCGGGAAAAGAAAAAGTTTTTGCACCGCTTTTTCCCGCCGCCAAAAGATGGGCTTATACCTGCGCGAGCGTCTCGCCGACCGCGCCCGTGATGACCAGATCCGCGCGGGTCTTATCGCCCAGCGGCGTCTTGTTGATGACGACGAGCTTGTGGCCGCGGTAGTAGTTTACCAGACCCGCCGCGGGGTAGACCGCGAGCGAGGTGCCGGCGATGATGAGCACGTCGGCCTCGGCGATATAGCGCACGGCCTTGTAGAGCGTATCCTCGTTGAGCCCCTCCTCATAGAGCACGACGTCGGGCTTGATGCGCCCGCCGCAGGAGCACGTCGGCACGCCGGTGGAGCGCGCGATCGCCTCCACGCCGTAGAACTTGCCGCACCTCTCGCAGTAATTGCGCAGGGTGCTGCCGTGGAGCTCAAGGACCTCCTTGCTGCCGGCGGCCTGATGGAGTCCGTCGATGTTCTGCGTGATGACGGCCTTCAGCTTGCCCGCGCGCTCCCACTCGGCGAGCTTACGATGCGCAGCGTTGGGCTTCGCGTCGGGGCAGAGGAGCTTTGCGCGGTAGAAGGCGAAGAATTTCTCGGGATAGCGCTCGTAGTAGGTGTGGCTCAGGATCGTTTCGGGCGGGTCGCTCCACTGCTGGCGGTAGAGTCCGTCCACGCTGCGGAAGTCGGGGATGCCGCTCTCGGTCGAGACGCCTGCTCCGCCGAAGAAGACGATGTTGTCGCTGCCGTCGATGATCTCCTTGAGCTTTCGGATCTCCTCTGTCATGGCGTCTGCTCCTTTACTTGGTGTAGTCTCTGTCGATCTGCACGACGGCAAAATAGCTACTGTCGAGCCGCTTCACGGCGGCCTGGATCTCCTGCTCGACCTCATGGTCGCTCAGGCGAAATTTGAACGGCACCACCGCGTCGAAAATGACGTTGGTGTGCGTGGGGCCGGTGACCATGCGGAAATCGTGGATGGTGATGTGCTCGTCGATGCCGCGCACGAGCTGCGCTACGCGCTCGCGCGTTTCGGCGGTGAGCTTATCGTCGGTCACGATGGGGTCCATGTGGATGGTGGCGGCGCAGCCGAGCTCGCGGCGGAGCCGCTGCTCAATGTTGTCGATCTCGTCGTGCAGCGCCATGATGTCGCCGTGCGCGGGGACCTCGGCGTGGAGCGAGATCATCACGCGGCCGGGGCCGTAGTCGTGCACGATGAGGTCGTGGATGCCCTGCACGACGGGAGAGGAGAGAACGATCTCCTCGATCCTCTGGACAAATTCCGGCGCGGGCGGCTGACCGAGCAGGGGAGAGATGGTGTCCCGCGCGGCCTGAATGCCTGCCCAGAGCACGAGCGCTGCGACGACGATACCGCACCAGCCGTCGATCTGAAGCGAGGTGAAGTGCCCGATGAGCGTCGCGGCGAGGACGGCGGCGGTCGCCGCGCAGTCGGAGAGACTGTCCATCGCGGTCGCCTCCATCGCGGCGGAGCCGATCTTCTTGCCGACCGCGCGGTTATAGAGGTACATGTAGAGCTTGACGAGGATGGAGGCGAGCAGGATGCCGCCGGTGAGGAGCGTGAACTCCACCGCCTCGGGGTGCAGGATCTTCTCCACCGCGCTCTTGGCAAGCTCGATGCCCATGAGGAGAATGACCATGGAGACAATCAAGCCCGAGATGTACTCCAGCCGCCCGTGGCCGAAGGGATGCTCGGGGTCGGGCTTCTGTCCCGCAAGCTTGAAGCCGAGCAGCGTCACAATGCTCGCGCCCGCGTCGGAGAGGTTGTTGAAGGCGTCCGCCGTGATGGCGATGGAGCCGGAGAGCGTGCCGGCGAGCAGCTTGAGCGCGAAGAGCAGCACATTGAAGCCGATGCCCACGATGCCGCAGAGCATCCCGTAGGCCTGCCGCACGGCAGGCGAGGTGACGTCCTCGCGGTTTTTGATGAATTTTTTGGCCAACAGAGAGATCATACCGGTGTCTCGCTTCCTTTGGATTTTGCGGGGAAGAAAAAGCGCTTGGTGAAGAGGTAGCAGAGCGGAATGAGATAGAGCAGGCAGGCGTAGGGCAGGGCCTCGACGCCGACGCCGAGCATACTCAGCGGCACGGCGCAGGCGATGCACCACGGGATAAGACCCGCGATGGTGACGCCGGAGTTGGCAATGTCCATCGCCAGCTCCTCGTGCTCCGCGCCGTCCTTGGCGTAGACCGCGCCGATGAGCTGATGCTCCATCATCACGACGATGGTCTGGTTGCACAGCACCATCGCGGCGAGGAGACTCAGCAGGATCATCGTCGGGAAGCGCCCGATGCGCTCGGCGGACCGCTCCAGAACGCTCTGCGCCTGCGTGAGTGCGCCCGTACCCTCTAAAATGCCGGTGTAGAGCGCGGCGAGCGGGATCATTAAAAACGGCGTGAGCATACTCACCAGCCCGCCGCCGGAGACGACGGAGGCCAGCAGCCCCTCGGTCGGGTGATAGCCGACGACCATGATCCGGAGCGCGTCAGCCACGCTGCCGCCCTGCACCGTGACGGTGACGACGAAGGCCGCGGCGGCGGAGATCGCCATGGCGCGGCGGATGGGCACGCGGAGGAGCGGCAGGATGAGCATGATGAGCGCGGGCACGAGCGCCCACGGGGAGATGACAAAGCTCTCGGCGAGGGCGTCCAGCATGGTCTCATCGACCGTGACGATGGGGTTGCGGAAGGAGAGCACGGTGTAGGCGATCAGGCAGAGCGCATAGGGCAGCGCGGCGGTCTGGAACATCCGCCTGACGTTGCCGTAGAGGTCGGTCTCCGTCAGCGCGGCGACGAGGCTCGCACAGGACGAGGTCGGCGCGCCGCGGTCGCCGAAGTAGATGCCGGAGAGGATGACGCCGGCGGTGACGGCCTCGCTCACGCCGCCGGAGCGCGCGAGCGCCATGAGCACCACGCCCGCCGTGCTCGCCACGCCGAACGACGTGCCGAGCGCGTAGCTGAGCAGCACCGTCAGCAGGAAGGCGACGAGGATAAAGAGCGAGGGCGTGATGACGCGGATGCCGTGATAGATGAAAAAGGCGATGGTGCCGCACGAGCGCCAGAGCCCCGTGAGCAGACCGATGAAAAACAGGATGCGCAGCACGATCATGCTCTTGGGCATCTTGCTCCACGCCATTTTGACAAGCGCCTTTGCGCCGTAGCCGCTCCTGAGGCCGAGGGCGAAGAACAGCACGAGCGCGAACAGCAGCGCCCACGCGAGGGAGAAGCCCTTGACGAGGCAAAAGAGCATCGCCGCGAGAAAGAGCGCAAAGCAGACGACGATATCCATGCTCCCTTACCCCTTCTTCCCGGGAATTTGCAGCGTCATGCGGCAGCACAGGCGGTCAAGGTCCTCGTCCGTCGCCGCGCCGATGCGCAGCTTCGCGCCGCAGTCCTCGCAGATGAGGTCGACGGCGGCGGGACGCACCTGCATACGGTAGCGCTCGCTGCCGCAGGCGCAGGTGATGCCGCGCGGGCGCGCGGCGATCTCCTTCAATTCGCTCAGCACCTCATACATGATGACCGTGTCGGTGAAGGCCTCGGGCGCGTCGCCCTGCGCGGACTGCTTTTCCGCCGTGATCTGCAGCTGTGCGAGCGCACGCTCGACGGCGTACTCCTCCCCAATGAAGCAGCAAAGCTCGGAGGTCTCGGGGCAGGCAAGGCCGATGCCCTCGCCGTCGAGGAGCCGGTCCGCGCCGCACTCCGCCAGATGCTCGCCGCCGCACACGCCGCAGGGCACGCTGATGCGGAATTTTTCGCCGTCGAAGTCGATCTGCAGCTCGCTCTTGCCGCATTCGCACTGCACGATCGCGCCCGAGGCGGCAAGGGCGAAGCGGGAGCGCTGCTGCATAACGGGCTTTCTGCACCTCGGGCACAGGTAGCCGATGGTGCGCATTTTTTCTTTCATATTGTATCCTCCCGGAAGAAGTTCATATTTGTCTCTATTATACATCGGCACAGGGAAAAAGCCAATCCTTTTTCTTTGCGTGGGGTACAGGACGGAACAGTGTTTTAAATGCTTTTACACACTACTGCAACATCGTGATAGTGCATAAACATAAAAGGAGAACTCCGCGGGCGCTTCGGTCAGTACGCCAAAGATTTCCGAACGGGCAAAAATAGGGCTTGCATTTACAAAATGCTGTGCTATCATAGCATCACACTAAATCGAAACGCGGAGGAATCCAAACCATGAAAAAGCTCATCTCTCTTGCGCTCGCCCTCGTGCTGAGCCTGTCCCTCATCGCCTGCGGCGCCAAGCAGGACGATACCCCCCAGACCGGCGCCGACACGCCGGACACCACCCAGACCGCCGAAAAGCAGAAGCTCATCGTCGGCTTCGACGCCGAGTTCCCGCCGTTCGGCTTCATCGCCGCCGACGGCAGCTACGACGGCTTTGACCTTGCGATGGCCGAGGAGCTGTGCTCCCGCCTCGGCTGGGACTTCGAGGCCGTTCCTATCGTATGGGACAGCAAGGACGCCGAGCTCGCCGCCGGCACCATCAACTGCATCTGGAACGGCTTCACCTACACCGGCCGCGAGAACGACTACACCTGGTCCGACCCCTACGTCGATAACTCCATCGTCATGGTCGTCAAGGCCGACAGCGGCATCTCCTCCCTCGCCGACCTTGCCGGCAAGAGCGTGATGGCGCAGGCCGCCTCCTCTGCCGTGGACGCTATCAACGCCAACGAGTCGCTCAAGTCCTCCCTCAAGGAGGTCGTGGAGCTGGCGGACTATAACACCGGCTTCATGGAGCTCAAGCAGGGCAGCGTGGACGCCATCGCCGCCGACCTCGGCGTTGCCAAGTTCCAGATCGCCAGCAACGAGGGCGACTATGTGATCCTGGATGAGCCCATCTCCACCGAGCAGTACGCCATCGGCTTCCTCAAGGGCAACACCGAGCTGCGCGACGCCGTGAACGCCGAGCTCCTCAAAATGGCCGAGGACGGCACGATGCTCTCCATCGCGGAGAAGTACGTCGATCAGGGCCTTGTGATCGACAGCCTCTGCCTCGTCAAGTAACATGACCGTTTCCGCCATGCTGACCCTGCTGGTGCAGGGCTTCGGGAAATCGCTGGAAATTTTTACCTTAACGCTGCTCGGCTCGCTGCCGCTCGGACTTCTTGTGATGTTTGGCCGGCGCAGCCGCGTGGCCCCGCTGCGCTGGCTCGTGAAGCTGTTCATCTCCGTCATGCGCGGCACGCCCCTGATGCTCCAGCTCATGGTCGTCTACTACGGACCGTTTCTGCTCTTTGACTTCACGCCGCCGGGCAACTGGCGCTTCGGCGCGGTCATCGTCGGCTTCGTCATCAACTACGCGGCCTACTTCGCGGAGATCTACCGCGCGGGCTACGAGTCCATCCCAGTCGGGCAGTTCGAGGCGGCGCAGGTGCTCGGCTACACCGGCGGGCAGACCTTCGGGCGCATCCTTCTTCCCCAGATGATCCGGCGCGTGCTGCCGCCCGTGACGAACGAGGTCATCACGCTCGTGAAGGACACCTCGCTCGCCTCCGTCATCGGCACGGTGGAGATGTTCACCCGCGCCAAGCAGATCGTCGCCTCGCCCAACACGCCCGGTATGCTGGCGCTCGCGGCGGCAGGACTCTTTTACTACGTCTTCAACTACATCGTTGCCTTTGCGATGGAGCGCGCGGAGCGCTCGCTCGCCTACTACCAGTGAGGGAGGGACCGGACATGAACGTATTGACCATGCAGGACGTCCGCAAGTCCTTCGGCTCGCTGGAGGTGCTCAAGGGCATTTCCCTCACCGTGGGTGAGGGTGAGGCCGTCTCGGTCATCGGCCCCAGCGGCAGCGGCAAATCGACGCTCCTGCGCTGCGCGACGCTGCTTGAAACGATGGACGGCGGCTCGCTCGCCTACGGGAACGACTTCGCCGCGACGATGGACGCGGAGGGAAAGAGCGTCTACGCGGACAAGGCCGCGCTGCGGCGGATCAAAAGCCGCTTCGGGCTGGTGTTCCAGCAGTTCAACCTTTTTCCGCATTACACGGTGCTCAAAAACGTGACAGACGCGCCGCTCACCGTGCAGAAGCGCGAGCGCGGCGAGGTGCGGGAGCTTGCGCTCTCCCTGCTCGAAAAGATGGGCCTTGCGGACAAGGCGGACGCCTATCCCTGCCAGCTCTCCGGCGGACAGCAGCAGCGCGTCGCCATCGCCCGCGCGCTGGCGCTGCGGCCCGACATCCTCTTTTTCGACGAGCCGACCAGCGCGCTCGACCCCGAGCTGACCGGCGAGGTGCTCAAGGTCATCCGTGATCTCGCGGAGGAAAAAATGACCATGGTCATCGTCACGCACGAGATGGCCTTTGCCCGCGCCGTGAGCGACCGCGTGATCTTCATGGACGGCGGTGTCATCGTCGAGCAGGGCGATCCCGAGCAGGTGCTCGGCGACCCGGCGCAGGAGCGCACGCGGCGCTTCCTGCGCAGCTATCAGACCTGAAATATCTGCCTCCTCTGCAAAGAGGGATGTGCCGGCACACACGGCGCATCCCTCTTTGTTTTACCTGAAATTCATAAAATTTCCCGGCCTTGGCATACTAAGACAAACTACAAGCACAAGGGGAAATGGTATGGAGACCAAACGGATCGGCGCACAGACGCTGCGCTTTTCACGTCCGCCGCGCGTGGAGAGCTTTGCCAACATCGGCGCGAAGCTGGAGGGACAGGGCCCGCTGGCGGACTATTTTGACGAGCTGAGCGAGGATTCCTTCTTCGGCGAAAAGACCTGGGAGAAGGGCGAAGCCTGTATGCAGAAGCGCGTGCTTTCCCGCGCGCTGGAGAAGGCGACGCGCAGCCCGGAGGAGCTGGACCTCATCTTTGCCGGCGACCTTCTGAACCAGTGCATCGGCACCTCCTTCGCCCTGCGGGAGTTCGGCGTGCCGCTGTGCGGCGTGTACGGCGCGTGCTCGACGATGGGGGAGAGCCTGGCGCTCGCGGCCATGAGCATCGACGGCGGCTTTGCCCGCCGCGCTGCGGCGATGACCTCCTCGCACTTCTGCACCGCCGAGCGGCAGTACCGGATGCCCGTGCCCTACGGCTCGCAGCGCACGCCGACCGCCCAGTGGACGGCTACGGCGGCGGGCTGCTGCATCCTGTCAAACGAGGGAAGGGGCCCTGCCGTCACGCACGCGGCCATCGGGAGGATCGTGGACCGCGGCATCACGGACGCGAACAACATGGGCGCAGCGATGGCGCCCGCGGCGTATGACACGCTCCGCGCGCTCTTTTCCGACACGCGGACCTCACCCGCGGACTACGATCTCATCGTCACCGGCGATCTCGGCCGGCTCGGGCACGAGGTCGTCACGGACCTCTTTGCGCGCGACGGCGTGGACATGACGAAAAATTACAAGGACTGCGGGCTGCTGCTCTACGATCTGGAGCGGCAGGATATGCACATGGGCGGCAGCGGCTGCGGCTGCTCCGCCGCCGTGCTCAACGGCTATCTTCTGCGCGGGATGCGCGAGGGCAAGTGGAATAGGATCGTCTTCGCGCCGACGGGCGCGTTGCTCTCGCCGACCTCTACCATGCAGGGCGAGAGCATCCCGGGCGTGTGCCACGCCGTCATTCTGGAAAGCATCGGGGAGGAAAGATGATGGACTATCTCAACGCCTTTCTCTGCGGCGGCATCCTCTGCGCCGTGGGACAGATCCTCATTGACAAAACGCCGCTCACGCCGGCCCGCATCCTGACGGGCTACGTCGTCGCGGGCGTGCTGCTCACGGCCGTCGGCATCTACGAACCCATCGTCGAATGGGGCGGCGCGGGCGCGACCGTGCCGCTCACGGGCTTTGGCTACTCGCTTGCGAGCGGCGTGAAGAAGGCCGTCGCGGAGCAGGGTTGGCTCGGCGTGATGACCGGCGGGCTCTCTGCCACCGCGGGCGGCATCGCCGCGGCGGTCTGCTTCGCGGTCGTGATGGCGCTGCTCTTCCGGCCCGGCGACAAGCGGTGACAAAAAAAGTGCCCGTTCCTTTTGGAACGGGCACACCGATGAATATCATCGGAAAATCAGATGAGGTTTTTCTCCGTCTCGGGGTCGAAGAGATGGATGAGCCGCGGCTCGAAGCTGAACCTCACCGCCGTGTGGCGGGCGTAGGCGTTGGCGTCAAGGTTCGCGGTCTGCACCACAGCCACCACGTCCTTGCCGCCGGCGGTCATGTGCAGATGCAGCTCGCTGCCCATCAGCTCGCTCACGTCGATCTGCGCGTCGATGCCCTCGTCGCCGACGGTGACGTGGACCGGACGCACGCCGACGGTCACGGTACGGCTCTCCGCGCCCGCCGCGGCGAGCTTCGCGTTCTGCTCCGCCGTCAGCGGCAGCGTGTGGCCCATGACGGTGACGGAGTAAGCGTCGCCACTCTTTGTGAGCTGGCAGTTCTCGAAGAAGTTCATCTGCGGCGTGCCGATGAAGCCGGCGACGAACAGGTTCGCGGGATGGTTGAACACCTCCTGCGGTGTGCCGATCTGCTGAATGAAGCCGTCGCGCATGATGACGATGCGGTCGCCGAGCGTCATGGCCTCGACCTGATCGTGCGTGACATAGATAAAGGTCGTGTCAATCTTCTCGCGCAGCTTGATAATCTCCGCGCGCATCTGGTTGCGCAGTTTCGCGTCAAGGTTCGACAGCGGCTCGTCCATCAGGAACACCTTCGGGTCGCGCACGATGGCGCGGCCGATGGCGACACGCTGACGCTGACCGCCGGAGAGCGCCTTGGGCTTGCGGTCGAGGTACTGGGTGATGTCCAGGATCTCCGCGGCCTCGCGCACCTTGCGGTCGATCTCGTCCTTGGGCGCCTTCTTGAGCTTGAGCGAGAACGCCATGTTCTCATACACCGTCATGTGCGGGTAGAGCGCGTAGTTCTGGAAGACCATCGCGATGTCGCGGTCCTTGGGGGCCACGTCGTTCATCAGCTTGCCGTCGATGTACAGCTCGCCCGCGCTGATCTCCTCCAGACCCGCCACCATGCGCAGCGTGGTGGATTTGCCGCAGCCCGACGGGCCGACGAGGACGATGAACTCGCGGTCGGCAATGTCAAGGTTGAATTCCTGCACGGCGACCACGCCCTCGTCGGTGATCTGCAGGTTGTGCTTCTTCTCGCCGCTGTCCTTGCTCTTCTTTTTCGGCTCGCTGTTGGGATAGACCTTCTTGATGTTTTTCAGAATGACTTCTGCCATATTCTCTGACCGCGGCTCTGCCGCCTCCGCGCGCAGGGCCTCGCGCCGTTCGGACGCTTTACGGCAGGTCTCCACACTGCCGCACCGCCGGTCAGGGCGGGAACGATCCTTTCATGTTCCTCACGGCGGCTATTGGGTGGAGTAGCCGCCGCGGGTGGTTTTGGATGACTTTATCCTATCACAGTGCGAAAGCCGGCACAAGGCTTGCCGGTGTCCGCTGCGCCGATTTCGTGAAAAGAGACAGTTTCATGCCGTGATCTTTGTGCCGCATGACAGGGATGAAAGGAACAAAAACGGGAAAGAGCGTCGGCCCTTTCCCATTTTGCTGCCGTTATTTTTCCTGCGGGAAGCGGACGGTGATCTCCGTGCCCTTGCCGACCTCGCTTTTGAGCGCGATCGTGCCATGGTGGTACGCCACGGCGTGCTTGACGATGGACAGTCCCAGACCCGTGCCGCCGCTCGCCTTGGAGTGGCTCTTGTCCACGCGGTAGAAGCGCTCGAAGATGCGGCTTTGATGCTCCGGCGGGATGCCGATGCCCGTGTCGCGCACGGTGAGACAGGCGCTGCCGCCCTCGGCGCCGACGCGCACATCCACGCTGCCGCCGTCCACGTTGTACTTGATCGCGTTGTCGCAGAGGTTGTAAGCGATCTCATAGAGGAGCCGCCGCACGCCGGTGACCGGGGCGTTCTCGCCCGAGACGATGATGCTCACGTTTTTCGCCTCTGCCGCAGCGCGGAGATTTTCCGCGGCCTCCTGCGCGAGTGGGAGAAGGTCGACCGTTTCGGTCGGCAGTTCGCCGCCCTCGTCCAGCTCGGAGAGACGGATGATGTCGCCGATGAGCGTCACGAGACGCTGCGCCTCGGCGCGGATGTGACCGACGAAGCGGGGCATATCCTCCGGCTTGACCATGCCGTTCTCCAGCAGCTCGGCGCTGCCGATGATGCCCTGAAGCGGCGTTTTCAGCTCGTGCGAGACGTTCGCCGTGAACTCGCGGCGGCTGCGCTCGGCGAAGGCCTGCGCGGTCATGTCGAAGGCCAGCAGCACCGCGCCGACCACCTTGCCGTCGGACTCGATGCGGCTGAGGTCGAACTGGTACTCGCGCCCGCCGCGCTCGGCGCGGACCTCGCTGTGCCCGTCGGTCATCGCCGTGCGGAGCGCGAGGCTCATGGAGTGCTCACGGTCCACGGTCAGGAAATCCTGCCCGACGCACGCGCCCGTCACGCCGAAGAGCGTCTGCGCGGCGGGATTGATGTTCAGCACCGCGCCCTTTTCGTCGAGCAGCACGAGCCCCTCGTTCATGCCGGCGGTGATCTGTGTAAATTCGTCTGTTTTCTGCCGCAGCTCGGCGAGCTGGGCGTCGATCTGTCTGCGCTGGCGGTCGATGCGCCGCAGGAGCGGAGAGAGCTCCTCATAGGCGTCGTTTTCCAGCGGATGCTCGAGGTCGAGCGCGTTGAGCGGCTCGACGATGCGCTTGGCCAGACGGCTCGCGAGCAGGCTCGAGAGCACGAGCAGCACGATCACGACGAGCAGAATGGGCTGGAACGCTCCGAGCAGCAGCGCGCCCATCGTGGCGCGGCTGGCGGACAGGCGCAGCACGGTGCCGTCCGTGAGGCGGCTCGCGCTGTAAACGGTCTTTTGCAGCAGCGTCGCGCTGTAGCGGCTCGAGCTGCCCGTGCCGGTCTCCAGCGCCTCGCGGACCTCCTCACGCTCAAGGTGGTTCTCCATCTGCGCGGCGTCCGCCTGCGTGTCGTAGAGCACCGTGCCGTCGGAAGCGATCCAGGTGACGCGGAAGCGGTCGGACTTGATTTTCTCCAGATAGGTCGAGCCGTTGGTCTCCACGGCTGCTGCGGCGATGCGCAGCTCGTCGCCAAGCTGGTGCTCCTGCATCCCCTCATAGAAGCTGTAGAAGCAGCCCATGACGAGCAGCAGGCTGCACGCGAGCACCGCGACGCCGACGGTGAGAATGGAGCGGAAGATCTTTTTGGTCATTTCTTCTCCGCCTCCCATCGGTAGCCCACGCCGCGCACGGTCTCGATGTGCTCGCCGTTTTCGCCGAGCTTTTGGCGCAGGGTGCGGATGTGCATATCCACCGTGCGCGTCTCGCCGCAGTAGTCCACGTCCCAGACCTTTTCCATCAGCTGATCCCGCGTGAAGGCCATGCCGGGGTGGGAGAGAAAGAGCCGCAGCAGCTCAAATTCCTTGTACGTCAGCTCCACGCGCGCGCCGTCCGCCGTGACGGTGTGCTCGGCGGGATCGAGCGTAAGCGTGCCGCTGCGCAGAAGCGCCTGCGCCGTTTTCGGACGGCTGCGGCGCAGCACCGCCTTGACGCAGGAGACGAACTCCATCACGCCGAAGGGCTTCGTGAGGTAGTAGTCCGCGCCGAGGTCGAGCCCCTGGATCTTATCGTACTCCGCGCCCTTGGCGGTCGCCATCACGACGGGGAGCTCGGCAAAGCGCGCGCTCGCGCGCAGCCGGCGCAGCAGCTCGATGCCGTCCGTGCCGGGGAGCATCACGTCGAGCACGACCAGTTCGGGCGGCGTTTCCTTTTGCAGGGCGTCCCAGAACGTGTCGCCGTCGGCAAAGCCCCGGGCCTCAAAGCCGGTGGATGTGAGCGCGTACACCTCAATGTCACGGATGCTCGCGTCGTCCTCCACGCACCAGATCATCCTTATTCCCCCTTGTGAACGCCGGTGACGGAGAAAATGACCCACTCGGCGATGTTCGTCGCGTGGTCTCCGATGCGTTCAAAATATTTTGCGATCATCAGCAGGTCGAGCGCGTATTCTCCGTCCGCGGGGTCCCGCGCGATCTTGCCGATCAGACGCTCCTTGACCTGCGTGAAGTAGCCGTCCACGGTGTCGTCCTCCGCGATGACCTGCTCTGCCAACATTGTATCACATTTTACATACGCGTCAACGCTTTCCGTCACCATGCGGATGGCGGCCTTCGCCATCTCGCGCAGGAGGTCGTTGTCCTCGGCCTGATGGCCGTGGAGAAAGCTGATGATCTCGGCGATGTCCTCGGCCTGATCGCCGATGCGCTCCATGTCCGTGATCATCTTGAGCGCCGCGGAGATCTGGCGCAGGTCGCGCGCGACCGGCTGCTGCTGAAGCAGCAGCTTGAGGCAGAGGTTCTCGATGTCGCGCTCCTTCCGGTCGATCTCGCTGTCGAGCGGCGCGACCCTCGCGGCAAGACTCTTGTCGTTTTCGGTCAGCGCACGGCTGGCGAGCGCGATGACCTCCTCGCACAGCGCGCCCATTTCGATCATTTCGTGATTGAGCTGCGAGAGCTGCTCGTCAAATTTGTTTCGCATCAGCCGAACCTCCCTGTGATGTAGTCCTCCGTCCGCTTGTCGGCGGGCGTGGAAAAGACCTGCTCCGTCTTGCCGAACTCCACCAGCTCGCCGAGCAGGAAGAAGGCGGTGTTGTCCGAAATGCGCGCCGCCTGCTGCATATTGTGCGTCACCATGACGACGGTGTAGCGGTCCTTGAGTTCGCACGCGAGGTCTTCGATCTTTGACGTCGAGATGGGGTCGAGCGCGCTCGTGGACTCGTCCATGAGCAGCACCTCCGGCTCGACGGCAAGCGCACGGGCAATGCAGAGCCTCTGCTGCTGTCCGCCGGAAAGGCCGAGCGCGCTCTTTTTGAGCCTGTCCTTCACCTCGTCCCAGATGGCGGCGGAGCGCAGCGAGCGCTCCACGATCTCGTCGAGCTTCGCGCGATTGCGCACGCTGTGCGTGCGGGGACCGTAGGCGATGTTGTCATAAATGCTCATGGGGAAGGGGTTGGCCTTCTGAAAGACCATGCCGATGCGGCTGCGCAGCCAGGTCACATCGACGCTCGGCGCGTAGATGTTCTCGCCGTTGAAGTCCACCTCGCCGGTGATCTTCACATTGGGAATGAGGTCGTTCATGCGGTCGAGTGTGCGCAGGAAGGTCGATTTGCCGCAGCCGGACGGCCCGATAAAGGCCGTGATCTCGTGCACAGGGACGGCGACGGAAATATCCTTGAGCGCATGGTTCGGCCCGTACCAGAGGTTCAGGCCCTTTGCTTCGATGATGGGAGCGTCAGACATTTTACTGTGTCCCTCCGTTCTTTTTGAGCTTGCGGCCGGTGAGCGCCGCGGTGAGATTGATGACGAGCGTGAGCAGCATCAGCACGCTTGCGATGGAAAAGGCGACGTCCGTGCGCCCGCGGTCGTTGGCGTAGACGTAAAGCGCGACCGTGAGCGTGGCGGAGGACGAGTGCAGCGCGGTGACAAAGTCATTGAGCACCAGTCCGAAGCCCGCGGTGTAGAGCAGCGCCGCGCTTTCGCCCACGATGCGCCCGACCGCCAGAATGCAGCCGGTCACGATGCCGTCCACGGCGTTGGGCAGCACAACGGTGCGCACCATGCGCCACTTGCCCGCGCCGAGCGCCAGCGCACCCTCGCGGTAGGACTGCGGCACGGTCTTGAGGCTCTCCTGCGTCGTGCGCACGATGGTGGGCAATATCATCACCACGAGCGTCAGGCTGCCCGCGAGCACGCCCGCCTGCAGATCCATTTTCTGCACGAAAAAGAGCATACCGACGAGGCCGAAGATGATGGACGGGATGCCGGTGAGCGTCTCGGTCGCAAATTCGATGAGCTCCACGACCCTGCGGTTCGCGGCGTACTCGGTGAGGTAGATGGCGGCGCCCACGCCGAGCGGCAGGACGATGACCATGGCGAGGAGAATGATGTAGAGCGTATTGAGGATGTTCGGCAGGATGCCGATGGTGTCCCGGATATAGCTGGTCGTGCCGGAGAGGAAGTCCCAGGTCACGCCGCCAGCGCCGCGATAAAAGATATAGCCGATGAGGAAAAGGAGCAGCGCACAGGTCAGGCCGGCGCACAGCCAGACAAGAGAGCGCATCGTCAGATCATACGCGCGGCGGCGCGGAGAAAGATTCCGTTCCATGTCAGTCCTCCTTCCGCTTTTTGATGAAGAGGTTCAGCACCACGTTGATGAGCATGATGAACAAAAACAGCACCAGCGCGATGGAGTAGAGCGCCTGCTGATACAGGCTGCCGACAGCGGCATAGGCCATGCCGGAGACGATGCCGGTGGTGAGGAAGCGCACGGGCGTGAAGAGCCCCGGCATATTGGAGACATTGCCCGCGACCATGATGATCGCCATGGCCTCGCCGATGGCGCGGCCCACGCCGAGCACCACCGCCGTCGCCACGCCGCTGCGCGCGGCGGGCAGAACGACGCGGAAGCTCGTTTCCATCTCCGTCGCGCCGAGCGCGAGCGAGGCCTCCTCATATTCGTGCGGCACGGCGCGCAGCGCCGTTTCCGATACATTGATGATGGATGGGAGTATCATCACCGCCAGCACGAGGATCGCTGCGAGCAGGCACGCGCCCGAGCTGAGGTCAAAGGTCCGCTGGATGGCGGGGACGAGCACGATCATGCCGACCAGACCGTAGACCACCGAGGGGATGCCCGCGAGCAGCTGCACCGCCGTGCGGATGACCGCCGCAAGCCTTGGCGGAGCGACGCGGGCGAGGAACACGGCGGTCAGAAGTCCCACCGGCACGCCGATGAGGATAGCGCCCGCCGTGCCGTAGATGCTCGTAAGAATGAAGGCGAGGATGCCGTACTGTGCGCCCATGGTGGTGTTTGTCGGGTCCCAGACCTTGCCGAAGAGGAATTTTCCGAGTCCGATCTCGCGGATGGCGGGAATGCCCGAGAGAATCAGGTAGATGCTGATGAGCAGCACGAACGCAACGGCGACCACGCCGCAGAGCAGGAAGATGAGGTGGATGAGGTTTTCCAGCGTCTTGCGCACGCCGCTGTGACGCGGCTGGGCGGCGGAGGGCTTTGCGCCCTCTGCCGCCGGAGAGATGTATGCAGCCGCCATGGTGCTTACTTTGCGACCGGCACCGCGCCGGCGGCCTTGATGAGGTCGTTCGCGGCGGTGGAGGTGGCGTAGTCGAAGAAGGCCTGCGCAGCGGTGGAGAGAGGAGCGTCGGTCTTCGTCACGAGGACGAAGGGACGCTGGATGGCGTAGCTGCCGTCGAGAACGGTCTCCTCGGTGCAGGCGATGCCGCCGACCGTCACAGCCTTGACGGTGTCCTTGCCCTCGACTGCGGAGAGGGAGGCGTAGCCGATGGCGTTGACGTTGCCCGCGACCGCCTCGATGACGCCGCCGGTGGAGGTCAGCTCCTGATCGAGCTTGCAGGCGTCCTTGGTGCCGGTGATGGATTCGAAGCCGTCGCGCGTGCCGCTGCCGGCCTCACGGCCGATGCAGGAGATCTTGCCCGCTTCGCCGCCGACCTCGCTCCAGTCGGTGATCTCACCGGTGAAGATCTTGGCGATCTGCTCGACGGAGAGGTCCTCGACTTTGCTGCCCGCATTGACGATGACGGCGATGCCGTCGAGGGCGACAACGGTCTCGGTCAGGCCGCCGGCCTTCTCCTCGTCCTTGAGAGCACGGGAGGCAAGACCGATGTCGGCGCTGCCGTTGCTGGCGGCCTCAATGCCGGCGCCGGAGCCGGTGGGATCGTAGGTGACGCTCACGCCGCTGTTGTCGGCCATGAACTGCTCGCTCAGCGCGCCGATGACCTTTTCCATCGAGGTCGAGCCGTTGGTCGAGACGCTGCCGCTGAGCGCGGCCTGCTGCGGCTGGTCGTTATTGGTGTTGTCGGGGGCAGTGGTCTTGCTGCCGCAGCCTGCGAGCAGCGAGAGGCTCATCACGGCGGTGAGCACAAATGCAAGTGTCTTTTTCATCTTTCATTCCTCATTTCACATGTTGATTTTGGACTTTCTTCGTTCCACAACGCAAAGCATAACGGAGCGCTGTAAAATGCAAAAGCCGGGTCATGTAAAATTGAGGTAAAATAGCGGCGCGGCGCGAGAAAAGAAAATTCTTCAAAAATCTCCCGCTCTCGCTCTTGACAGCGCGCGGAAAAATCCTTATAACAACCGTGTTGCACATCCGGGTGTAGCGCAGTTGGTAGCGCGCATGGTTCGGGAGCGGCCCAATTTCAAATTCCTTAGAATCCTTAAGTTTTGGCTTAGGGATTCTTTTTTTGCACGCTTAGTTTCTTGAAAAAACAAAGGAGCTATGCGCGCATGAAAAAGATTAGATTAAGCACGGTTTCACAGGTTTATGAAGCATACTTGCCATGATGACTCCTCCTTGTATGTGGTAGGTCTGGTACTTTTGAGTTTGCGCTAAAAGTATGACAGGTAAATCCACGTTTTACAAGCGCAGGAGTCATTTCATATTGTCTTTTGTGATTCGTTCATGCTCCATTTGCTTATGTAGGCAACAGAATATGTGTGTTATACAATATATCTAAGTGACGATTATAGCTGTCGAACCGCATATTACCAGACAGGGTCTCTTCACTATCTTTTGCATCAATATTTAGGGAAGATATGGGGCAGAGAAAAGCTCCTTGTGCCTTTGAACCACATGTTAAAGAAATACTACACCCAGTCCGAGGAGCAGGACGATCTCATCTCCATCGGTACCATCGGGCTCATCAAGGGCATTTCGACCTTCAAGCCCGAGAAGGGCGCGCGCCTTGCGACCTACGCCGCCCGATGCGTAGAGAATGCTATGCTAACATAGCGGAACAATCGGCGTTTGAAGTAGCGGAACAGACTCCTTTTGATGCAAAATGGCGTCTGCTAGCGCAAGTAGAAGTCCGCTGCTTCATTCTGATTTCCAATGTATCAGGTTCAGTAAAAGTAGCCCCGCTGCAAATTCTTCAATTTCCGGTGATACTGCCGCACAAGTTTCAGGATGCAGAAAAGTTCAATCTTTAGTTCTCGGACTTCTCAGAAATTAGCGAAACGGCGGACAAGCTCCGCTGGCTTCGCTACCAGAAAGGACTGCGGCAGAGAGACGTTGCAGACTACGCCGGTATATACCGGAGCACCTATGTCCACTATGAGGAATACAAAAAACGGATGGAGGCGATCTATCAACGTGACTGACCTTGCGCTCAGCGGGAGCTTGAAGAAATCGCGCGGCTTTTTGAAGTGCCGGTCGAAGGTCTTCTGGATGACTACAATCTATTTCTGAGGAATGGTCAGGGCGAGCAAATCAAGGCGATTCGAATGAAGCTGGGGCTGACGCAAAGACAATATGCGGACAAGCTAGGCGTCAGCCTTGGCAATCTCAAGCAGTGGGAGTAAAACCGCAAGCGGATATTCAGATCCACGTGGGAGAAATATTTCAAGCAGAGCCTTGAAAGCTGCAAATAAGTCCGATAGAATTATTACAGAATCATTCAGGAGATACAGACCCATGATTATTAAATCTTCGACTGTACTGTGTAATGACTACAGCATGGTCTCTGATCTGGCGCATGAAAAAGCCGAACAGCGTGAGGAAACCTTGAAGCTGCGTGCAAAACTGGAGGCAGCAGAGGCCGCCCGGCTTTGCAGCGCACCTGCCTACACGCTGGAGGAATCCAGAAAACGGATAACGTGCAGACCGGCGTCCCATGCCGGTCTGCACGTTTGCGTATGTATCATTTCTGCGCCTTCAGGTGCTTTGACGCTGCGTCCACCAGTTCCAGCTTCTGCTCCGTGGAACAGGGCAGCTTCTGGACATTTTTCAGCACCTGCTCGGACTGAAACTTTGCCAGCTCCTGTGCCAGCTCCTGCTTTGCCTGCTGTGACTTAGGAAAAATCAGAAATACTTCCATCGCTGCCCTCTTTTCCAGAGCATTTGCCGCTTCAATCTATGCGTGATTTCCAATGCGTATGTAGACGGTTTGCACACTGCACACGGTCTCAAGTCTGCGCATCGGGCACTTCTTCCTTGACGATCAGTTTGGCGTCTGCTGGATACGCCGATGTACTGCTTCCGTTCCCGGATGAGTTTGTATCGCCGCAGATCCATCCGGTAGTTTTCGCAGATGTCCTTGGCGTATTCATAGTAGGTTCTGCTGCAACCGATGGCGCGCTCTGTGTACTCGTCATCAACATAAGTGAAGGGCTTGCTTTTGGGCTCCGGAAAGCCGTCCTCATACATTTCGCGGACGGTGCCTTCGTCGATCTCGCGCCGGGTTTGACGGACGTATTTATCCCGCAGCACACCATCGACTTCGACCTGCTCGCAGAAGGAGGTTGGAGTAGTACCCTGTAAGTGCAGTCGCAAAATCCCCAAAAATCTGTTAAACTGAAAGAACAGAGATGGAGGGAATCGCAATGAAGCATTACAGCAAAGAATTCAAGGAAGAAGCGCTGAAGCTGTCAGACGAGATCGGCGTGAAGAAAGCCGCGCAGCAGCTCGGCATTGCGTACTACACGCTGGCGGACTGGCGCAGCATACGCCGAAATACACCGCCCGCGAAGAC
>CEBY01035621.1_pt1 | contig 49679 bp, 46 predicted proteins | sample 554731 | NCBI WGS metagenome assembly CEBY01 (sample SAMEA3182050, study PRJEB8094) | gut metagenome | biome: human; feature: gut; material: Stool; isolation source: human stools | place: Canada | collected 2012-02-22
GCTGCCTCCTGTCCTCCGCAGATGCGGTAGTTTCCCCCGGTGATGTGCAGCGGTTTCCCGTGGACAAGACACGCTGCGATCTTGCGCCGTGCGCTTTCGTAAATCTCCTGCACGGTAGAGCGGGAAATGTCCATTTGCGCGGCACACCGCTCGTGGGTCTGCTGCTCCAGGTCAACCAGCCGAATGACCTCGTACTCGTCCAGCGTCAGCAGGATCGGCTCGGTATTCTCGCACCCGTTGGGGCAGAAGGTATCAACTTGTGGTACGCCACAAATCCGACGGCACCGTGGCGGTCTTGGCATGGACGCCTTCCTCCTTCTGTTTTCGGTATATACCGATTATAACGCCTTGAACAGAAAAAAGCAATATTCTTTTCAAACGCCGCTGCAATTTCCGTCCTCATATAGATGCTGGCTGATATTCGGAGTCGAATGCTACATATGAGCTATGTGGATTTTCTCGTTTGTAAACGGCGTTTGAAGTGCTGGCTGTGTGATTTCCTGTTCAGTCGGCAAAACGGCGCAGAACGCAAACAAAGGCCGATTTTCACCTTTTTTCCGCCGCCGTTTAGCAGTCACTCTGCAAGGCATCGTTTGCTGTTGTTGGGTTATCCGTTATCTGGAAAATCCACGCGCCAATTAAGTACTTACAAAAGAAAGAACTACTGGATCTACAAATTATCCATCTATTTTAGCAATGCGCGTTTTCATATGCTTTTCGGATTCCGTCCGGCAAGTGGTCGGGAATCAGTGTCTTTAGTCTGTCCTCACTGCCGTCTTTGATTGCCTGCTCATAGTACCAGCATTTGAATTTCAGCATATGAGGTGACTGCGGCGGAGAGGCTCGCTGACATCCTTAAAGACCCAGCTTTGCCGGTCATGGAGATTCCGAGGGAGCTCCGCGCCGGTGACATTCTCCTCAGCGAACAGCAGCGCGAGGCGATTGAGCTGGCGTTGAACAGCCGCCTCTCCGTCATTCTCGGCGGCGCGGGCTGCGGCAAGACCACGCTCATTGAAGCCATCGTGCATTGCTTCAGAGAGCGCAATGACGCTTTTGTGCCGTATGTGGTCGCCACCCCGACCGGCAAGGCTGCGCGCAACCTCACCGAGCGCACCGGGATCGAGGCGCGCACGGTCCACGGCGCGCTTGGGAAAAGCCTGGATGCAAACTTTCTGGACGCCGTTTCGTGGAACTGCATCGGACTGGTCGTCGTCGACGAGGCGTCGATGGTGTCTTTGGAGATGCTCGCCGGCATCCTCAACCGTGTTCGCAGAAATTGCCGCGTTGTCCTGCTTGGCGACCCGAACCAGTTGCAGGCCGTAGGTGCCGGGAATGTTCTTCCCGACCTTCTGGAGCTTGGTGTTCCCTCTATCCTTTTAGCGCAGCAGTACCGTCAAAGCGCGGATGCCGCGGCGCTGCGTCAGAATGTCGTGGACTTCCCAAAGCTGAACGGGGAGCAAGAGCTGCGGTGGGATGACAGCTTCCGCCTGCTCCCCGCGGATGACCGCGCGATTCCGGACCTTCTGTGTAAGGAGGCTGCGCGTCGCTATCTGGCAGGCGAGAGCATTCAGGTCCTCTCGCCGGTGAGGGCAAAAACCGACTTTTCGGTGCAGGCGCTCAACACGCGCCTGCAGAACGAAGTCAACCCGCTGACGGCGGAAAAGCCGGCATGGGGAAAATTCCGTGACGGCGACCGTGTCATCGTTACCCAGAACAACGCTTATTACAACATCTGCAACGGCGATGTCGGTGTGCTGCATATTCGCGGAGAGAAGCCGCACCGTGTCGCCGCGCTGGCAGTCAGGGGTACGCTGAAGACATGGCAAATCGACCGTGGGCAGGGGGAATACGGCATCGGTCATGACGACGCGCCCCCGCCGCAGCTTGCGCTCGCCTATGCGCTGACGGTACACAAAAGTCAGGGCAGCCAGTACGACACCGTCCTCATGCCGGTGAGCATGGCGACTGCAAGAATGCTGTATCGCAACCTGCTCTACACCGCAATCTCACGAGCAGGGAAGGAGGTCATCCTCGTGGGGAGCCGTGAGGCGCTGAACACCGCGATGCAGTGCATTCCGTACCCGCGCAGGTCCAAGCTCGTCGCCCGGACCAATCTGCTGCGCCTTGGGCGCAGCGCGTGAGGCGGCATGGAGAGAAGGGAACTGCCGCGCTATCCCGTCATCGACGTTGCCGCCACGGGCCAAAACCTCCGCCGCCTGCGGCTGGAGAAGGGGTACAGCGTGAAGGAGCTGCAGGAATACCTCGGTCTGGGCTGCCCGCAGGGCGTGTACCAATGGCAGGCGGGAAGGAGCCTTCCGAGCGTAGATAACCTCTACGCGGTCTCGCGGCTGTGGGGCGTGAGCATGAATGAAATCCTTGTAGAAAGGGAAAGCGCATAGAACAGCGGAGGCCGAAGCGGTTCGCTTCAGTCTCCGTTTCTTGTATTTTGAAGCAGGATGTGAAAATAACCAACTTGAACATTTTTCGGATAACCGTATCGCAACCCCTTCCACGAAACAGGGATTTCTGGAATTCAAAGAGAGTAAAACTCGATTACTCCACGGAAACAAGCTGCGACAACAGATTGTTGGAGACTACCTGCGCGGCGTCGGCATATTTCGTCAAATCAGGATTTTCGATGGGCTCGATGCCCATCGCGCGTCCCAATATGACCATGGCGCGCTCGCGGGCGATGGGCGCGTTGGGGGCAAACGCGCCGTTGCTGCCCTGAACGATACCATGCTCGCTCCAGCGCCCGATGGAGCCTTCGGCCCAGTGCCCCGCGGTGTCGCCGTAGACCGGCCCCGCCGCGCCTGCGCCTACGGTGAGCAGACCGGCCGTCATGGCAAAGGCAAGAACAAGAGATAGCAGTTTTCGTTTCATCGTTTCTTCTTTCCTTCTGAAAATCTATTTCTGCGGCTCCCCGCAGTTGGATCACAAGGTCAATTTTGCCCCCGACAGGAGAGTTTCCTTGCTTATCATACCGAAAACACCAAAAGAAAGCAATATGCTCGCTGCACAGCATTTGCCCGAAATCCCTCGGTCGTGAGCAGCAGTCCCGATGTGCAGACATAAAAGAAACGCCCTCTGACGAGAGCGTTTCTTGTCTTGCATCAAGCGTCATAGCAAAAACGAGTTCAGCTTTTTGTGCGGCGCGGCCTTCTTGCCTTCCGTGCTGCGTGACCATGTTTTGACCGTCTGAGCTTCCAAAAACTGAGCCAACGGAGTCAAATCTTCCTGCTCATCATAGGCTTGCAGCGCGTCATAATAGGCGCGGCAATCCTCCTCATAGACGATGGTGGGCGGATAGTTGTTGATCATCAGCCAATAGTTCAGCAGCGTTCGCCCCACACGCCCGTTACCGTCCGCAAAGGGGTGGATATTCTCAAACTGGGCGTGGAGGTACGCCCCTGCCTTCAGGGGTGCTTTCGCTCCGATGGCGTTGACTTCTTCAATCAACTCCGCGAGGTCGTTCTCTACCTCATCGGGTGGCGAACCGACCTCATTTTTTCCGGTCACATAGTCGTGCTTCTTGAATTCGCCGGGCCGCTCACCGTTCACGATGTAGCGGCGCTCATCGTAAGTACCCTCCGTCAATGCGCGGTGGACGGCGCAGATCAGCTCAATGGACAGCGGCTCTTTTGCGATGATCTTGTCCTGCAAAAAGTCGTAGCACACCTTTTGGTTCTGCTGCTCGAACAGGGTACGGGTGCTGCCGGTATAGCCCACGACCTTGCCGTTTTCAAAAATCTCGCGGGTGTCGTGGTAGTTGATCTCGGCATTCTCGATCTTGCCGGAGTTGTAGGCAAACAGGATGCGGAAATTATCCAGTCGCAGAGCAAGGTCATCCACGGTGTGGACGTTCCAGTCCTGCCACATTTTCACAACAGCGTCATATCGGCTCATGATGCACCTCCGGCACAGGAATAAATCGAGTATATCATACTTTTTGCCCAAGCGGGAGAAAATTTACAGCTTTTTTGTGCGGACTTGGTTTTTTCTGGTATGAGCAGAAGGCGGAGAGCATCCTGCTGACGCTTCTGTATAAGGAGAGGGGAGTGCTGCCATTTTGCGGGCGGTATGAAGTGTGCTGCATGGAAGCGCGCTTCGTGAAGGAGTAGGATTTTTACAGAGATGCCGAAACCCGTCGAAACGGAGGTCTTAGCCTATGAAATTATATAAAGAAGCGCTCAGGAGCTTCTTCTCGGGATATGTCAGCGCACTGCGCAGGCGCAGGGGGCTGACACAGGAGGAGATGGCGGAGCGGCTTCGCATCACAGGCCGCGCGTACAGCGATTTGGAGCGGGGCATATACTGCTTTTCCGCGGTCGCGCTGGTGTTCCTTCTGCTCATGCTGGAGGAGCACGAGATCAAAGAGCTGCTCTCGTCCCTGCGGGAGGAGATCGCAAAAGTTGAAGACAGAGAGGTGGCGTAATGCTCCGTGGACATTGGGGAAATATACGGGCTTTTGCGCGGGCTCGGTCTGAGAGCTGATAGCTCCTGGTTTTTTCATGTCTCGTATGCGGTATATCTGACAGCCCGGAGACCTGATCGGACGGTGCTTGCCGAGCGGTGGCTGTATCCGGCGGTCGCGCAGCATTATCATACCGGCAGCCTTGATATAAAGCGCAGCATCTGCTTTGCGGTGGACCTGATCTGGAAAACAGACAGGCGAACGCTGCGGACGATAACGCGGTGTCCGCTGGAGCACAAGCCGCACCCCTCGGAGTTTGTCGCCCTTCTTGCCGTCTGCCTTGCGGGCGGCGACGCCGCATGATCTGAGCTTATGAAAAAGCAAGCCAAGGAGAGTGTCCTTGGCTTGCTTCAGTCTGTCGAAAAAGCCCAGCTCCAGCCGGACTTTTTCGACAGACTGGCCCCTGCTCTGTTGAGCAGGGGGATTCTTTCTTCTCTCGGCAGCGCAAAGGAGGAAATTGCCGGCGCGGCTCGGAGCGCAGTCTGTGGTAATGCGATAATTTTTTTGGAAATTATCTTGACAAATTTTGTCAAGATTGATATGATGGCACTAACAAGCAAGCGAAAAGAGGATGCGGAACATGATCATCACCAAAGAGACGGACTACGCCCTGCGCATTTTGCGGGTGCTGCTGGACGGGGAGAAGCATTCGGTGGCCGAGATGTCGGAAACGGAGCTGATCCCTAATCAGTTTGCCTACCAGATCCTGCGCAAGCTCTCCGCCGGCAATTTGGTGCAGGTGAGCCGCGGCGCCCTCGGCGGCTGCGCGTTGTCCTGCGATCTGGACGCGACCTCCCTCTACGATCTCATGGGGGTCATGGGGGAGCGGGGCGTCCTGTGCGCCTGCATGGAGCCGGGATATGAATGCCGCTGGCAGGACGAGCACGGGCGGTGCGCCATCCACTGTCAACTGACGGCCTTGCAGCGAAAGCAGGACGAGGCGTTCCGCGCCGTGAGCCTGCGCAGGCTGCTGACCGGCGGATCCGATCCCCAAGATACAAGCGAGCTGTAAAATTTTAAGAGGAGGTACCCGTATGCTGTTTCAAACCACGGCGGCGCACGAAGAGCTGCGCGCGAAGATCCGGAGCTTTGCGGAGGAGGAGATCAAGCCCCTCGCATTTCTGATGGATCAGAACAATGAGTTTCCCGAGGAGGCTGTCAAGAAGCTGGGTAAGCTGGGCTGGATGGGCATTCCCTACCCTAAGGAGTACGGCGGCGCCGGTCTGGACGCCCTGAGCTACGCCATCGCGGTGGAGGAGCTGGCCCGTGTGGACGGCGGCGCGGGCGTTATCCTCTCCGCCCACGTCTCCCTTGGCTCATGGCCCATTTTCGCCTACGGCACTGAGGAACAGAAGAAGAAATATCTGGTTCCGCTGGCCAAGGGCGAGAAGATCGGCGCCTTTGGTCTCACGGAGCCCAACGCCGGATCCGACGCCGGCGGCACGGAGACTACGGCGCTGGATAAGGGGGACTACTACCTCCTCAACGGCGGCAAAATCTTCATTACCAACGCCCCTAAGGCGGACACCTATGTGGTTTTCGCCGTCACCACGCCGGACATCGGCACCCGGGGCATCTCCGCTTTCATCGTGGAGAAGGGCTGGAAGGGCTTTGAGTTCGGCGACCACTATGACAAAATGGGTATTCGCTCCTCCTCCACGGCGGAGCTCATCTTCAACGATGTGAAGGTTCCCAAGGAAAACCTGCTGGGCAAGGAGGGCGAGGGCTTCAAGATTGCCATGTCCACGCTGGACGGCGGACGCATCGGCATCGCCGCGCAGGCGCTGGGCATCGCCCAGGGCGCGTTTGAGCACGCGTTGAGCTATTCCAAGGAGCGCATCCAGTTCGGCAAGCCCATCGCGGCCCAGCAGAGCATCGCCTTCAAGCTGGCGGATATGGCCACCAAGCTGCGCTGCGCCCGGTTCCTCATCTACTCCGCGGCGGAGCTGAAGGAGCAGCACGCGCCTTACGGCATGGAGTCCGCCATGGCGAAGATGTACGCCTCGGACATCGCGCTGGAGGTCACCAACGATGCCTTGCAGATCCACGGTGGCAGCGGCTTCCTCAAGGGCATGGAGGTGGAACGGGCCTACCGCGACGCCAAGATCACCACCATCTACGAGGGCACTAACGAGATCCAGCGGGTGGTCATCGCCTCTCATCTGGTGGGCAGGCTGGGCAAGAGCTCCGGCGGCGAGAGCCGTTCGGCGGCCAAGAAACCCGCGCCCATCACCGGCATTCGCAAAAAGACCATCTTCCGGGAGGGGGATGCTGCCCAGCAGGTGGCCGACCTTGTGGCGGCGCTGAAGAAGGACGGTCACGACTTCTCCGTGGGCATCCCCATGAATACGCCCATCCCGCAGGCGGAGCGGGTGGTCTCCGCGGGCAAGGGCATCGGGGAGAAAAAGAACATGAAACTGGTAGAGGCGCTGGCCAAAGCCGCCGGCGCGGCCATCGGTTCCTCCCGTCCTGTGGCGGAGACCCTCAAATATCTGCCGCTGAACCGCTATGTGGGTATGTCCGGTCAGAAGTTCACCGGCAATCTGTACATCGCCTGTGGCATCTCCGGCGCATCCCAGCACCTTAAGGGCATCAAGGACGCCTCCACCATCGTGGCCATCAATAAGAACGGTAACGCGCCTATCTTCAAGAACTGCGACTACGGCATCGTGGGCAATGTGGAGGAGATCCTGCCCCTGCTCACTGCTGCGCTGGATAGCGGCGAAAAGCTGCCCGCGCCGCCCATGGTAAAGATGAAGCGGCCCACGCCGCCGAAGCCCGCCCCCATCGGCGACCGCTACGTCTGCAGCGGCTGCGGCTACGAGTATGTGCCGGAGTTGGGCGACGAGGACGGCGAGATCGCGCCGGGTACGCTCTTTGAGCAGCTTCCCGCCGAGTGGGTGTGTCCCGAGTGCGCGGAGACGAAAGATCAATTTGTAAAGGCTTGAGCCGTGAAGGAGGTAAGATAAGATGTATTGCGTGCGTAAAGTAACGAACGACCTCTACTGGGTGGGCGCCAACGACCATCGCCTGGCCCTGTTTGAAAACTGCTTCCCCATTCCCCGGGGCGTAAGCTACAACTCCTACTGCCTGCTGGATGAAAAGACGGTGCTCTTTGACACGGTGGACTGGTCTGCCTGCCGCCAGCTTTTGGAAAATCTGGCGTATGTGCTGGATGGCCGCGAGCTGGACTACCTGCTGGTCAACCATCTGGAGCCGGATCACGCCGCCTGCATCGAGGAGATCCTGCTGCGCCATCCCAAGGTGAAACTGATCTCCAACGAGAAGGCATTCATGCTCATGCGGCAGTTCGGCTTCCATGTGGACGGACATGAGTGCATCGAGGTGAAGGAGGGTGACACCTTCTCCTTCGGCAAGCACACCGTCACCTTTGTGGGCGCGCCTATGGTTCACTGGCCGGAGGCCATGGTGACCCTCGACGTCACCGACGGCGTCCTCTTTTCCGCCGACGCCTTCGGCACCTTCGGCGCGCTGGACGGCAAGCTGTTTGCTGACGAGGTGAATTTCGAGCGGGACTGGCTGGACGACGCCCGCCGCTACCTCACCAACATCGTGGGCAAGTACGGCCCCCACATCCAGCTCCTGCTGAAAAAGGCCGGCGGCGTTTTGGATCAGATCAAGTACATCTGCCCGCTCCACGGCCCCGTGTGGCGCAAGGATCTGGGCTGGTTCATCGAAAAGTACGACACATGGAGCCGCTATGCCCCTGAGACCCAGGGCGTGCTCATCGTCTACGCCTCTATGTACGGCAACACGGAGAACGCGGCGCAGGCGCTGGCGGCGTCGCTCTGCGATAAGGGCATGAGCAAGGTGGCGATGTACGATGTGTCCTCCACTCATGTCTCCCAGCTGATTTCCGAGGCATTTAAGTACAGTCACATCGTTCTGGCCTCTGTGACCTACAACCTCGGCATCTACCCCGCCATGCATGACTTCCTCATGGATATGAAGGCACTGAATCTGCAAAACCGCACCTTTGCCATCATTGAAAACGGCTCATGGGCGGTGAAGTCCGGTGACCTCATGCAGAAATTCGTCAACGATGAGCTTAAGAACATGACGGTGCTCAACGAGCGGCTCAGCCTCGCCTCGTCCATGGGCACGGACAAGCGCACTGAGCTGGAAGCACTGGCGGACGCCATTCTGGAATCTATGAAGTGACTGGCAGGGAAGCCAAAACCAAGACAACAGACAACAAACAGCCCCGCCGCGTCGGCTGCAGAAAAACCGGCTTTCAAAAACAGAGCGGGCAAGCGTGATACTGCGCTTGCCCGCTCTTTGCCCAAAAGGACATGAGAAGTGACCGGAGAAGAGGAGAGGATCGAAATGGAGATCAGAAAACGAAACGGGAAGTCTGTTCCCTTTCAACAGGAGAAAATTTTCAACGCCATGAAAAAAGCGTTTGATGGACAGGGGAGGGAGATCGGGAGCAGAGAGCTGAATGAGATCCTCGCCGCCGTTCTCGACAACCTCGCCGCCGCAGCGCCGCTCACCGTGGAGCGTGTGCAGGACGAGGTGGAGCGGACGCTCATGGAGCGCGGATACTATGAGGTGGCAAAGGCGTACATCCTCTATCGCGAAAAGCGGTCTGCGCTGCGCCGCGTCCGGCATACCATCGCGCAGACGGTGGGGGATAACTCGCTTGACGAGGTGCTGCGCCGTATCCAGATGGATTTTGCCGAGGAAGTCTACTCCCTCGCGGCGCTTCAAATGAAGTTTGAGAGCTTCTGTCGCCCGGGCATGACGGAGGATGAGCGGGCTGAGGCACTGACCAAGGCAGCGGTAGAGCTGACTACGGCAGAGGCACCCAAGTGGGAATTCATCGCGGCGCGGCTTCTGAACCACTCCTTTCGCTGCCGCAACGCACAGGAATGGGAGGGACGCGGCATCGGCGACCTCTATGGCAGGCTTCGCTATCTGACGGATAAGGGACTCTACGGTGACTATATCCTTGCCCACTATACCCACGAGGAGATTGCCATGGCGGAGGACTTTCTCTGCCCGGAACGGGACGAGCTGTTCACCTACTCTGGCCTTGACCTGCTGCTCAAACGCTATGTGATCCAGTCACGCAGCCGTGTGCCGCTGGAAACACCGCAGGAGATGTTTTTGGGTATCGCGCTGCATCTTGCTATGAACGAAGGCTCTGACCGCATGGGGTGGGTAAAACGCTTTTACGATATGCTCAGCCGTATGGAGGTCACGATGGCGACACCTACCATGTCCAACGCGCGAAAGCCCTACCATCAGCTTTCAAGCTGCTTTGTGGACACTGTGCCGGACAGTCTGGACGGCATCTACCGCTCGCTGGACAACTTCGCAAAGGTCTCTAAATTCGGCGGTGGAATGGGGATGTACTTCGGTAAGGTGCGCGCTGCAGGCAGCACCATCCGCGGCTTTCAAGGGGCGGCGGGCGGTGTTATCCGCTGGATCCGGCTGGTCAACGACACCGCCGTGGCGGTGGATCAGTTGGGGATGCGGCAGGGCGCTGTAGCGGTTTACTTAGACGCATGGCACCGGGATCTGCCGGAATTCCTTCAACTGCGCACCAACAACGGCGACGACCGCATGAAGGCGCATGATGTGTTTCCCGCTGTGTGCTATCCGGATCTCTTCTGGCGACTGGCGGAGGAGAACATAGACGCGCCGTGGCATCTCATGTGTCCGCATGAGATCCTCACGGTCAAGGGCTACGCTCTGGAGGATTACTGGGGTACGGAATGGGAGAAGCGGTATCTGGACTGCGTCAATGACCCGCGCATCGAAAAGCGCAGCGTCACCGTCAAGGACATCGTGCGGCTGGTGCTTCGCTCGGCAGTGGAGACCGGCACGCCCTTCGCCTTCAACCGCGACAGCGTAAATCGTATGAACCCAAACGGCCACACGGGAATGATCTATTGCTCCAATCTCTGCACGGAGATCGCGCAGAACATGGCGCCCATCGAGCATATCAGCACTGAGGTGCACACGGAGAACGGCGACACAGTGGTGGTGACGGACACACGCCCAGGTGAGTTTGTGGTCTGCAACCTGGCGAGTCTGTCTCTCGGTAATCTGCCGGTGGAGGACGAGGCCTATATGGAACGCACGGTGGAAACGGCCATCCGCGCACTGGATAATGTGATCGACCTCAACTTCTACCCGTTGGAATACGCGCGGCTCACCAATCAGAAGTACCGCAGCATCGGACTTGGCGTCAGCGGCTACCACCACATGCTGGCAAAGCGCGGCATCCGATGGGAGAGCGATGAGCACCTTGCCTTCACCGACGCGGTGTTCGAGCATATCAACTATGCCGCCGTCAAGGCGGACACAGCACTGGCACGGGAAAAGGGTCGTTACGCGCTCTTTGAGGGCAGCGACTGGCAGACGGGCGCGTATTTTGAAAAGCGGGGTTATACCTCCGAAAAGTGGCAGGCGCTTGCGGAAACGGTGGCGGTGCAGGGAATGCGCAACGCCTATCTGCTGGCGGTCGCACCGACCTCCAGCACATCCATCCTCTCCGGCACCTCGGCGGGCATCGATCCAATTATGAAGAAATTCTTCTTAGAGGAGAAAAAGGGCAGCATGCTGCCCCGCGTTGCCCCGGAGCTTTCTATGGATACATGGTGGTACTATAAGGCGGCGCATCTGATCGACCAAAGCTGGTCGGTACGCGCCGCGGGCCTTCGCCAGAGACATATTGACCAGGCGCAGAGCATGAATCTCTATATCACCAACGACTATTCCATGCGTCAGGTGCTCAGACTGTATTTGGAGGCGTGGAGGGCCGGCGTCAAGACCATTTACTATGTCCGCAGCAAGGCCCTTGAGGTCGAGGACTGCGAAAGCTGCTCGTCATAAGGAGGATAGCATGACGGAACTGAAGAAAAAGCCCCTCTTTAACCCGGAGGGCGACCCTGATGTGCGCCTGCGGCGCATGATCGGCGGCAATACCACCAACCTCAACGACTTCAATAACATGAAGTACGCTTGGGTCAGTGACTGGTACCGGCAGGCTATGAACAACTTCTGGATCCCAGAGGAGATCAATCTCTCGCAGGATGTAAAGGACTATCCCTGCCTGCTGTCAGCCGAGCGCAGCGCCTACGATAAAATTCTGAGCTTTCTTGTCTTTTTGGATTCCATTCAGACAGCGAACCTGCCCAATATCGGCGCCTACATCACTGCCAACGAGGTCAATCTCTGCCTGTCCATTCAGGCGTTTCAGGAGTGCGTCCACTCCCAGAGCTACAGCTATATGCTCGACACCATCTGCTCTCCTGTGGAGCGCAACGACATCCTCTACCAATGGAAAACGGACGAGCATCTGCTGCGCCGCAACACCTTCATTGGGGACTGCTACAACGAGTTTCAGGAGCGGAAGGACGCTCCCACGCTGCTGCGCGTGATGATGGCGAACTATATTTTGGAGGGCATCTATTTTTACAGCGGCTTTATGTTCTTCTACAATCTCTCCCGAAACGGGAAGATGTCCGGTTCGGCGCAGGAGATCCGCTACATCAACCGCGATGAGAACACGCACTTGTGGCTGTTCCGCAATATCATCACGGAGCTGCAAAAGGAGCAGCCGGAGTTGTTCACCGCCGAGAGCGTACAAGCGCTGCGCGAGATGATGTGCGAGGGCGTGGAGCAGGAGATCGCATGGGGGCATTATGTGATCGGCGACGACATCCCCGGGCTGAACCGGCAGATGATCAGCGATTACATCCGCTATCTCGGCAACCTCCGCTGGACGAGCCTTGGCTATCCGGCGCTGTATCCGGGCTTCGAGAGCGAGCCGGAGAGCATGGAATGGGTCAGCCAGTACGCCGACGCCAACATGGTCAAGACCGATTTCTTTGAGGCACGCAGTACCGCCTACGCCAAGAGCACCGCACTGACGGACGACCTTTGAGGTGAGCCTTCGCGGCGGTGACCTTGCCGCACGGGAATCAAAAAACGGTCTTGCAGCCCGCTTGGGTTGCAAGACCGTTTTTTGAAATATCTGCGTTTCCGCGTCGGTGATGGCAATGCTCCCGGACGCGCGTCCTTAGCTGGAACGGCAGGCGCTTTCTGATTGCTTCAGTCCTGCCGGATGAATTTGTCCGCCGTGGCGCGGCAGATCGGGCAGATGAAGTCCTCGCGGAGCGTTTCGCTCTCGTGGACAGATCCTTGATTTACTGGACAGAATCCTTGAAGGTCTTGCCAGCCTTAAAGGCGGGAGCTTTGGAAGCGGGAATTTTGATCTCGGCACCGGTAGCGGGATTACGCCCAATATGGGCAGCGCGTACCTTGGCCTCAAAGGTGCCAAAGCCCACCAGTTGCACCTTGTCGCCCGCTTTTAAGGCATTCTCCGTAGCGGCGACAAAAGCGGTCAATGCGGCTTCACAGTCCTTCTTAGAAAGACTGCTGATTTCAGCCATGGCGGCAATCAATTCGGTTTTGTTCATCGTGTGTACTCTCCTGTTGTTGTATTATGTATGGAATGCTGTTATTATAGAGGATACAACAGAATTTGGCAATATGTTTTTGTCGAGCGATCCCGCACGGAAGCAAGGGACAACTCTTTTCGGATACACACGGCGCCTGCGTCGGTATTTAAGAAATCAACAGTGATTGTCAAAGAGAAATATAGGAATTATATGGTTAGAACACCGACCTTGACGCGGACGAGGATGTGCTGTTCGTGGACGAGGAAACGCTGAAGGCCGATCCGGGGGCGCTGGGCGGGAGCAGTCTGAACGATTTCCGCGCGCTGTATGCCTCCATGAAAGCGGAGGACAGCACGGAGGTCGGGCGCCATGTGCGTACCGTGCAGGCGCAGTGGAGAAAGCGCGGCGTGAGCTCCCGCGACAGCGAGAGAATACGCCTCATCACGGTATTCTTCCATGATAAGCCGACCAAGGAGGGATCTCTGCTGTTTGTCGGGCATGTGGGCGTGCTGCTGTGCGCGGAGGACGGGACGCTCTATTTCATCAAAAAGGTGGCGTTCCAGGAGCCTTACCGACCGCTGCGCTTTACTGACCGAACGGCGCTGAGCGATTATCTCATGGGCAAGTATGACATCTCGTGGAGGCAGGACACCGCCCGGCCCTTTATCATGGAGAACGACACGCTGATGGAGGGATGGCGTCCGTGCGCGGAGAACAAAGGCTCTGTGCCCCAACAATACTATCATATGATAAAGCGATAAATCGGTCAAGCGAAAATTCGGGATCGTGCGGAATTTCATTAGCTCAAACAGTTTTTCGCTGCTTTTTTCTGCTGTTTTGCGAATTGCAGTCCCCACAAAAAGATGCTATCCTTTAAGTACAAAAAAGGGTGAGTCCAATGTACAGTGAGGATACCCCCGAGCCGTGGCGGCACGGGGAAGACGGCTGCAAGGGATCTGAGAAAAACACTCCAATGTTCCCCGCATCATGAGAACCGCGCAACGGTGCATTGCATAGCAGAGAGTACCCCAGCACAGGAAAGATCTTGTATGCCGTGACTCCGCAGAAAGAGAGGTAGTCAATGATGTTAGATATTAAGAACCATGGATGACCCTTGGCCGTGAAACGCAGGAGATCGGCCAAGGGTCATCGTTGTTTTTGATAAGCGTTATGTGCAGCGGCTTTCGAGCCGCCGTTTTTTTTTGCCCTGCCGCGTCCGCCGCCCCGCGCGGGCGGCGGGGGAGGGGGTCGACCCTGCGAAAAAAACTGAACGCGGCGCAGATCCGCGAATTTCTGAAAATCTACGCCCAATAAGCGATAAGCTGGATGCGCTTTGCGTTGTCAATTGGCGCGCCCCTGCTCAGTCATTCCCCTTGCCGGTGGAGCGGAGCATCACATCGTGATAGCCGCCCTCGACGATGCTGGTGGCGGAGACGAGCGTGAGCTTCGCGTTCTTCTGAAGATCGGGGATCGTGGTCACGCCGCAGTTGCACATGGTGGATTTGACCTTATAAAGGCTACGCGCGACATTATCCTGCAAAGAGCCTGCGTAGGTGACATAGGAATCCACGCCCTCCTCAAAGGCAAGACCCGTCTTGCCGCCGAGGTCGTAGCGCTGCCAGTTGCGCGCGCGGTTCGAGCCCTCGCCCCAGTATTCCTTGACATACACGCCGTTGACAAGGAGCTTATTCGTGGGCGATTCGTCAAAGCGGGCGAAGTAGCGGCCGAGCATCAGAAAGTCCGCGCCCATGGCGAGGGCGAGCGTCATGTGATAGTCGTGGACGATGCCGCCGTCGGAGCAGATGGGAACATAGACGCCCGTTTCGCGGAAATATTCGTCGCGCGCGGCGGAGACCTCGATGAGAGAGGTCGCCTGACCGCGGCCGATGCCCTTGGTCTCGCGCGTGATGCAGATGGAACCGCCGCCGATGCCGACCTTGACAAAGTCTGCGCCGCACTCGGCGAGGAAGCGGAAGCCGTCGCGGTCGACCACATTGCCCGCGCCGATCTTCACGGCATTGCCGTAGTTCTCACGCACGAAGTCAATGACCTTCTTCTGCCAGACAGAGTAGCCCTCGGACGAGTCGATGCAGAGAATATCCGCGCCCGCCTCAACGAGCGCGGGGATGCGCTCGTGGTAGTCGCGGGAGTTGATGCCCGCGCCGACCAGATAGCGCTTCTGCGCGTCCTGGAGGGCGAGGGGGTGCTCCTTGTGCTCGGCGTAGTCCTTGCGGAAAACGAAGTAGCGCAGGCAGTCGTTCTCATCCACAATGGGCAGGGCGTTGAGCTTGTGCTCCCAAATGATGTCGTTGGCCTCCTTGAGCGTGGTGGAGGAGGGAGCAGTGATGAGCTTTTCGCGCGGCGTCATAAAATCGCGCACCTTGAGGTCTGTGCTCATGCGGCTGACGCGGTAGTCACGGCTCGTGACGATGCCGAGGAGTTTCCCGTTGGGCATGGCGTCCTCAGTGATGGCGACGGTGGAAAAGCCGTTTTTCTCCTTGAGCGCGAGCACATCGGCCAGCGTATGCTCAGGCGTGAGATTCGAGGCGCTGACGACGAAGCCCGCCTTGCTGCTCTTCACGCGGCGCACCATCTCCGCCTCGCTTTCGATGGACTGCGAGCCGAAGATGAACGAAAGCCCGCCCTCCTTGGCAAGCGCGACGGCGAGCGTGTCGTTCGACACCGACTGCATGATCGCCGAGACCATCGGGATATTCAGGCTGATGGGGCAGTCCTCCTGCCCCTTGCGGTATTTGACCAGCGGCGTTTTGAGCGAAACGCGGTCGGGCACGCACTCCTCCGAGGTGTAGCCCGGTACGAGCAGGTACTCGCTGAAGGTATGAGACGGATCGGGATAGTAATAGGCCATGACTTGCCCTCCTATTTTTTGAAGTAACGCACCGCCGAGGCGAACAGGTGCATATCGTAAGTCCCCGGCACGTTTCGGTAAAGCGCGGGGCCGATGCGCTCGCTGTGCCCCATCTTGCCGAACACCCGCCCGTCAGGGGAGGTGATGCCCTCGATGGCACAGACGGAGCCGTTGGGATTGAAAGCAGTATCCATTGTAGCATATCCGTCAAGGCCCGCATACTGCGTGGCGATCTGGCCGTTTGCGGCAAGCTGTTCGATCAGCTCCTGCGAGGCGAGAAAACGCCCCTCGCCGTGCGAAATGGGAACGGTGTAAATATCTCCCACCTCTGTTCCCGCAAGCCACGGAGATCGCGTCGAGCACACGCGCGTGCGCACGAGCTTGGACTGGTGGCGGCCGATGACATTGTAGGTGAGTGTCGGGAAGGACTCGTCGGTATCCATGATCCTTCCGTAGGGCACGAGGCCGAGCTTGATGAGCGCCTGGAAGCCGTTGCAGATGCCGAGCATCAAGCCGTCGCGCTGCTCGAGCAGCGCCGTCACCTGCTCGCGGACGGCGGCGCTGCGGAAAAACGCGGTGATGAGCTTGGCGCTGCCGTCCGGCTCGTCGCCGCCGGAGAAGCCGCCGGGAATGACGATCATCTGTGCGGTCCTGACGGCAGCTGCAAAGCGCTCGACGCTGTCTGCGACATCGGCGCTCGTGAGGTTGCGGACGATGAATTGCTCGGCGTCCGCGCCTGCCTCCGAAAGCGCGCGCTGCGTGTCGTACTCGCAGTTCGTGCCGGGGAAAACGGGGATGAGCGCCTTCGGACGCGCCTGCTTGACGGCGGGGGCGACGCGCGTCTTCGTTTCATGGGAAAAGCTCTCGACCGTGCCGCTGTCCCGCGTCTTTGTCGGGTAGACGGCTTCGAGCACAGCGTCGTTCAGCGCGGCAAGCTCTTCGATGGAGGCACTGTCCGCGCCGAGGGCAATGGCCTTTTCCGCTGTGGTGACGCCGATGCGCACGGCGTCGGAGACTTCATCGCTCAGCTCGGCGACAATCGCGCCTGGCATGGGGGCGAACCAGTCAAGCACCGTATTTTCCGCGGCGAAGCCGATCTCGTTGCCGAAGGACATCTTCATCACCGCCTCGGCAAGGCCGTTTTCGACCGCCCACGCACTCACGACCTTGCCTGCGCGCGCAAGCGCGGTGAAACGCTCCCACGCGGCGGCCTGCTGCTCGGGCGTTTTGCCTGCGAAGAGGTAGACGCCGTGGCCCACCGCCTTCAGGTCGGTCGTCAGCAGCTCGCCTTCGAGCAGCGGCGCGATGGCGAAGGAGATGAGCGTCGGCGGCACATCGCGGTCAAGAAAGCTGCCGGACATGGAGTCCTTGCCGCCGATGGCGGCGGCGCTCAGCTCCAGCTGCGCGTCCAGCGCGCCGAGCAGCGCCGCGAAGGGCTTGCCCCAACGCGCGGGCTCATTGCGGAGCTTTTCAAAAAATTCCTGTAAGGAAAGGTACGCCTTATGATAGTCTGCGCCTGCGGCGACGAGCTTGGCGACCGAGGTATAGACCGCGTCGTGCGCACCGCGATAGGGGTCGGCGCTCAGCGCGTCGGGGTCGCAGCCCCAGGCCATCACGCTGCCCTGCGCGGTCTTCTCGCCGGGGAGGACGGGCAGGAGCGCCGCCATCGCCTGCGCGGGGCTGCGCTGCGTCCTGCCGCCAAAGGGCATGAGGAGCGTCCCCGCGCCGACGGTGGAGTCGAAGCGCTCGACAAGGCCACGGCGGGACGCGCTCTTGAGGCTGCCTGCCATGCCGCGCAGCGTTTGAGCTGCGGCGGGAGCGGCACATTCCCTCGCGGGGACGGCGACGGAGGCGTGCTTCGTCGCGCCGTTGGTGTCGAGGAAGGCGCGGGAGAGGTCGGCGATCGTCTGTCCGCGCCAGCGCATGACCATGCGGGGGCTTTCGGTCACGACCGCCACGCGGTAGGCCTCTAAGTTTTCCGCCGCGGCAGCGGCGATGAATTTCGCCTCGTTCTCCGGTGCGACGACGACCGCCATGCGCTCCTGCGATTCGGAGATCGCAAGTTCCGTGCCGTCGAGGCCCTCGTACTTCTTGCGCACGGCGTCGAGGTCGATGATGAGTCCGTCCGCCAGCTCGCCGACCGCGACGGACACGCCGCCCGCGCCGAAGTCGTTGCAGCGCTTGATGAGGCGCGTGACCGCGCCGTCGCGGAACAGACGCTGGATCTTGCGCTCCTCGGGCGCATTGCCCTTTTGCACCTCGCTCGCCATCGTGGAAAGCGATTTCATATCGTGGCTCTTGGAGGAGCCGGTCGCGCCGCCGATGCCGTCGCGCCCTGTGCGCCCGCCGAGCAGGATGACCACATCACCCGGCGCGGGACGCTCGCGCATGACAATGCTCGCGGGCGCGGCGGCGACGACTGCGCCGCACTCAAGGCGCTTGGCGACATAGCCCTCGTGGTACAGCTCCGCGACGTGGCCGGTGGCAAGGCCGATCTGGTTGCCGTAGGAGGAGTAGCCCGCCGCGGCGGTCTGGGCGAGCTTGCGCTGCGGGAGCTTGCCTGAAAGCGTTTCGGCAAGCGCCTTTCTCGGGTCGCCGCCGCCCGTCACACGCATTGCCTGATGGACATAGGCGCGGCCGGAGAGCGGATCGCGGATGCACCCGCCGATGCAGGGGGCCGCGCCGCCGAAGGGCTCGATCTCGGTGGGGTGGTTGTGCGTTTCGTTTTTGAACATCAAAAGCCAGTCCTGCTCCTTGCCGTTCACCACGGCGGGCACATGAATGGAGCAGGCGTTGATCTCCTCGCTCTCGTCGAGCTCGGGGAGCAGACCGCGGACCTTGAGCGTCTTTGTGCCGATGGTCGCAATATCCATAAGCGTCTGCGGGCGCTGGGCGGCCTTCTCCGCGCCGTAGACCTCCTCGCGCGCGGCGAGATAGCGCGCATAGGCGCCCTTGACGGCGTCATCGTCGATGCGGATCTCGTCAAGGTGGGTGGAGAAGGTCGTGTGGCGGCAGTGGTCTGACCAGTAGGTATCGACCACGCGCAGCTCGGTCACGGTGGGGTCGCGGCGCTCGGTCTCGCGGAAATAGTCTTGCAGCGCCTTGAGGTCGGCGATATCCATGGCAAGCCCCATGGAGGAGAGCAGCGCGGAGAGCGCGGCCTCGTCCATGGCGGTAAAGCCCTCGACGGACGCAACGCGCTTTGGCTCGGCAAGCTCCTCGGCGAGCGTTTCGGGCTTTGCAAGGCTCGCCTCGCGGCTTTCGACGGGGTTGATGACATAGCGCTTGACCGCCTCGACATCGGCATCCGTCAGCGTGCCATAGAGCGCGTAGAGCTTTGCCGTGCGCACGGTCGGGCGAGCGCCTTGGCTCAAAAGCTGGATGCACTGCGCTGCGCTGTCTGCGCGCTGGTCGAACTGACCGGGCAGGGGCTCGACGGCAAAGACCGCGCAGGCGTCCTGCGTGTCCGCCGCGTCGGACACAAGGTCCAGCGGCGGCTCGGAGAACACGCTCCTGCAGGCATTTTCAAAGAGAGGGGCCTCGATCCCCTCTACATCATAGCGATTCCAGATACGCGCGGCGCGCAGGCCCTGCACGCCGAGAAAATCGCGGCAGTCCGTCAGCAGCGCCTCGCACTCGGGCGCGAGACCTTGCCGCTTTTCCACATAGGTCCGAAATACCATTTTATCCTCTCTCCTCCCGCGCCGCGAGCGCGGCGCTGCCGATGTCGCCGCGGCAGTATTTGCTGGCAAAAGCTACGCCCTCCGCCAGCCGGTACGCCTCCTCGACGGCGGCCCTCAGCGTGGGGGCGGCGGCGGTGATGCCGAGCACGCGCCCGCCCGCGGTCAGGAGCGTATCGCCGTCCTTTTTTGCGCCCGCGACATAGCAGTGCGCGGCGGCCTCCTCGCTCATCGTGATGGGAAAGCCGCTCTCATACTTTTGGGGGTAGCCCTCGGACGCGAGCACGACGCAGCAGGCGGAACCGGTCGAAAATTCCACGCTCGCGTCCGCGAGCGTACCGTTCGTCGTCGCCTGCATGACGGTGAGCAGGTCGCTTTTGAGCAGCGGCAGCACCGCCTGCGTTTCGGGGTCGCCGAAGCGGCAGTTGTACTCCACGACCTTCGGGCCGCTCTTGGTGAGCATCAGCCCGAAGTAGAGGCAGCCGCGGAAGGGGCGGCCCTCCGCCTTCATCGCGCGGATCGTCGGCAGGAAGATATTCTCCATGCACTCCGCCGCAATCTCCTTTGTATAATACGGGTTCGGCGCGACCGCGCCCATGCCGCCGGTGTTGGGGCCCTTGTCGCCGTCGAGCGCACGCTTGTGGTCCATGGAGGAGACCATCGGCACGAGCGCTTCGCCGTCGGTGAAGCTCAGCACCGAGACCTCGGGACCCTCCATATATTCCTCGATGACGACGCGCGCGCCGCTCTGACCGAAGGTCTTATCCTCGATCATCGCGCGCACGGCGGCCTTCGCCTCCTCGACTGTCTGCGCGACGACGACGCCCTTGCCGAGCGCGAGACCGTCCGCCTTGACGACGATGGGCGCACCCTCGGCGTCGATGTAGGCACAGGCGGAGGGCGTGTCGGTAAAGACGCGGTATTTTGCGGTGGGGATGTTGTATTTTTGCATCAAGTCCTTTGCAAACACCTTGCTCGCCTCGATGACGGCGGCCTTTTTGTCAGGGCCGAAGCAGGGGATGCCCGCCGCGCTCAGCGCGTCCACCGCGCCGAGTGCAAGGGGGTCGTCCGGCGCGACAACGGCATAATCAATGCCGTGCGCCTTGGCAAATTCGACCTGCGCGGGGATGTCCTTCGCGCCGATCTCACTGACGCAGACTGCGTCGGCGGCGATGCCGCCGTTGCCGGGCAGACAGTAAATTTTCTCGACCGCGGGATTTTCCTTCAGCTTTTTAATGATGGCGTGTTCGCGGCCGCCGCCGCCGATGACCATGAGCTTCATGGAGAAATTCCTCCTTGCTTAATGATGGAACAGGCGCATACCCGTGAACGCCATAGTGATGCCGTATTTGTTCGCCGTCTCGATGACATTGTCGTCGCGGATCGAGCCGCCCGGCTCGACGATGTAGGAAGCGCCGCTCCTGCGCGCGCGCTCGACATTGTCGCCGAAGGGGAAAAAGGCGTCCGAGCCGACGGTCACGCCGCGCTGCTGCGCGAGCCAAGCGCGCTTTTCCTCGCCCGTGAGCGCCTCGGGGCGCTCCTTAAAGATATGCTGCCACGCGCCGTCGGCGAGCACATCGTCGCACTCGTCAGAGAGGTAGACATCGATGGCGTTGTCGCGGTCGGGACGGCGGATGCCGTCCACGAACGAGAGAGCGAGCACCTTCGGATGGCGGCGGAGATACCAGTTGTCCGCCTTCTGTCCCGCAAGTCGGGTGCAGTGGATGCGGCTTTGCTGGCCCGCGCCCACGCCGACGGTCTGAGAGTCCTTCACATAGCAGACGGAGTTGGACTGGGTGTATTTGAGCGTGATGAGGGCAAGGAGCATATCGCGCTTTGCACCCTCGGGCAGGTCTTTATTTTCGGTGACGATGTTCGTGAGCAGGCTTTCATCGATTTTGCAGTCGTTGTGCCCCTGCTCGAAGGTGATGCCGAAAACATCCTTCTGCTCCAGCGGCGCGGGAACATAGGCAGGGTCGATCTGCACGATGTTGTACTTGCCGCCCTTTTTCGTCTTTAAGATGGCAAGCGCCTCGTCGCTGTAGGCGGGGGCGATGATGCCGTCGGAGACCTCGTTTTTCAGATACGCGGCGGTGGCGGCGTCGCACTCGTCGGAGAGCGCCGCCCAGTCGCCGTAGGAGCAGAGGCGGTCCGCGCCGCGGGCGCGGATATAGGCACAGGCGATGGGGGAGAGCGCCGCGTCGGGCGCGACGAAATAGACCCTTTTGTCCACCTCATCGAGCGGCAGGCCGAGCGCCGCGCCCGCGGGAGAGACATGCTTGAAGCTCGCCGCGGCGGGAAGGCCCGTCGCCTCCTTCAGCTCGCGCACGAGCTGCCACGAGTTGAAGGCGTCGAGCAGGTTGATGTAGCCGGGCTTGCCGTTGAGAACCGTAAAGGGAAGGGCTGCGCCGTTTTTCATGAAAACGCGCGCGGGCTTCTGGTTGGGGTTGCAGCCGTATTTGAGTTCCAGCTCGTTCATATTGTCCTCCTCAGTCGCCTAAGTTTTTGTTGAACAGCTTTACCTCGCCGTTCATGTTCGTATAAAGGGAGACCTTGTTGTCCGCGTTGAGCGCCGCCCAGACCTCCTCGGGCGAGGGAACGCTCACCTCCATCGGCTCGCCCGCGAAGGTCGGCAGCGGGCTGCCGTCGCCCTGATAGGTGCTGATGAAATAGCCCTTGCCCTCGTCGCAGCCCTCGTAGCAGAAGAACTCGCGCAGGCAGCGTCCATCCTTACGCTTGAGGATGGACAGCTCGAAGGAGCCGTCCTCGTGCATGATGGCGGAGATGCGCGGCGTCCAGTTTGGCTCGTCGGGCTCGTATTCGCGCGTCATGAGGCCGCGGCGAAAGTCGCCGTGCTCGCAGATGGTGTCGGTCTGGTCGCCGTTCGTCACGACGAGGTCGCGCCCCATCGTGCGCACGGGATGATAGATGATGAGGCTGGGGTCAGAGAGCTTGGCGGGGTCGTGCGCCTCGGTGCGGATGCCGTCCTCTGTCTTGACAAAGACGCGGTTGCGGCTGTTCTCGCTGCGCCCCATGATGAAATAATACACACAGCGGCGTCCGACAAGGATGCCGCGGCCGGGATAAGAGGTCGCCCTTAAAAACTCCAGAAAATCAGTCATTTTTCTGCTCCTTCTCTCTTACGATCTCTGCGCAGACGCGCTCTGCTGCAAGCGGCAGCAGCTGCCATTCCGCCTGCTCCATCACGCGCCGCTGTAACGTTTCGGGCGTGTCGTCCGGCGCGATCTCCACCGCCTTTTGCAGCAGGATCTCGCCGCCGTCGGGAATTTCGTTGACAAAGTGCACCGTCGCGCCCGTGACCTTCACGCCGCGTGCGAGCGCGGCCCCATGCACCCGCAGGCCATACATGCCCTTGCCGCAGAAGGCGGGGATCAGGGACGGATGGACATTCAGGATGCGCCGCGGCCACTGCTTTGTAAATTCTGCGCTGAGGATGACCGTAAAGCCTGCGAGGAGAATGAGGTCGATCTCCTGCTCGCGCAGCAGCACGGAAAGCTCGTTTTCAAACGGCTCCTGCCCACAGGAGGGCGAGAGCACGCGCGCCGCAACACCCGCGTTTTCCGCCCGCGTGAGCGCATAGGCCCCCGCGCGGGAAGAAACGACCAGCACGATCTCGCCGTGCGGCATTTTTCCGTCACGCTGTGCGTCGAGCAGCGCCTGCAAATTCGTGCCGCCGCCGGAGACCAGCACAGCGATGCGGGCGGGTGTCAGCATAGTTCCACCTTTTCCTCGCCCAATACGATCTCACCGATGACGCCGGCCTCCTGACCGAGAGAATGCAGCGCGGCGAGCGCCTTGTCGGCGCTGTCCTTTGCAGCGACGAGCACCATGCCTGTGCCCATGTTGAAGGTGTTGAACATATCGCGCTCCGAGATGCCGCCCATGCGCGAGAGCAAGGGGAAGATCGGCGGGATGCGCAGCGCTTTCTTTTCAATCTTCGCGCACAGGCCGTCGGGAATGCAGCGCGGAATGTTCTCATAGAAGCCGCCGCCGGTGATGTGACTGATGCCGCGGATATCGGCGGCTTCGATGGCCGCTAACACAGGACGGGCATAGATCTTTGTCGGGCGCAGCAGCTCCTCGCCCAGCGCGCAGCCCAGCTCACCGTAATACTGCCCGAGGTCGGCGTTCTCCACATCGAACACCTTGCGCACGAGCGAGTAGCCGTTGGAGTGCAGCCCGCTGGAGGGCAGCGCGATGACCATGTCTCCCGGCTGCATTTTGTTCTTGTCCAGAATTTTGCCACGGTCCACGACGCCCACGGCAAAGCCCGCAAGGTCGTAATCGTCCGGCTTCATCGTGCCGGGGTGCTCGGCGGTCTCGCCGCCGATGAGCGCACAGCCCGCGCGTACGCAGCCCTCGGATACGCCCGAGACCAGCGACACGACCTTTTCCGGGATGTTCTTGCCGATGGCGATGTAGTCAAGGAAGAACAGCGGCTTCGCCCCGCAGCAGATGATGTCGTTGACGCACATCGCCACGCAGTCGATGCCGACGGTGTTGTGACGATCCATGAGCTGCGCGATGCGCTGTTTGGTGCCAACGCCGTCCGTGCCGGAGACCAGCACCGGCTTTTCAAGCCCGTGCAGGTCCAGCGAGAAAAGCCCGCCGAAGCCGCCGAGATCGGAGATCACATCGGCTGTGAGTGTGCGCTGTACATAGCGGTTCATCATTTTTACGCCCTGATAGCCCGCCTCGATGTCAACGCCGGCGGCCGCGTATGCTTCCGAGTGAGAGATGCCCATAATGTCATTCCTTTCCGGTCCAGCAGTAGGTGCAGACCTTGTCCCTGTCAATACCGATCGCCTCCAGCAGCCCGTCAAGGGACTGATAGGAGAGTGAATCAAAGCCAAACTGCGCGCAGATCTCATGTAGCAGGCATTTTCCGCGCTCGGTGCGGCTGTCGGCGTATTCCTCCAGATGCTTTTGGCCCTCGTTGCCCTCCAGCTCCTGCACCATGCGGCGCGCGAGCAGGTCCATGGCGCTGTTGCCGCGCGAAAAGTTCAGGTAGCGGCAGGGGTACATGATGGGCGGGCAGGCCGAGCGCATATGGACCTCCGCCGCGCCGGTGCTGTATAAAAAATCCACGGTCTCGCGCAGCTGCGTGCCGCGCACGATGGAGTCATCCACAAACAGCAGCTTCTTCCCCTCGATCAGCTCCGGCACGGGGATCTGCTTCATGCGCGCCACTCTGCTGCGCACCTGCTGATCCTCGGGCATGAAGGAGCGCGGCCAGGTCGGGGTGTATTTCACAAAGGGACGCGCAAGGGGCTTGCCGCTGTGGTTGGCATAGCCCATGGCGTGCGGCACGCCGGAATCCGGCACGCCGGCGACGAAATCCACCTCGGGCACGCCGCCGCGCTCCGCCTCATCCCGCGCCATGATCGCGCCGTTGCGATAGCGCATCAGCTCCACGTTCACACCCTCGTAGTTGGAGTTCGGGTAGCCGTAATAGGTCCACAAAAAGGCGCAGATCTTCATCTGCTTCCCCGCGGGAGAGAGTGTTTGGAAGCCCTTGGCGTTCAGCCGGACGATCTCCCGCGGCCCCAGCTCATAGGCGTCCTGATAGTCGAGCTTATGATAGGCGAAGGACTCGAACGATACGCAGTAGCCGTCCTCGCGCTGCCCGATCAGCACAGGGAGGCGCCCCATGCTGTCACGCGCGGCGATCAGCTCTCCTTCCTCGGTCAAAATCAGGATCGTCATGGAGCCGTCGATGACCTCCTGCGCGTGGAGGATGCCGGAGACAAGGTCGTTTTCCTGATTGATGAGCGCGGCGGTCAGCTCGGTGACATTCACGCGGCCGCTGCTCAGCGTCAGAAATTGCTGGCCCTTGTCGGAGAGATAAGCCTTCACCAGCTCGTCGGTGTTGTTGATGATGCCGACCGTCACGATGGCGTACAAGCCCAGATGGGAGCGCACAAGCAGCGGCTGGGGGTCGCTGTCGCTGATGCAGCCGAGCCCCGCGTGGCCGCGGAAGTCCGCGAGGTCCCGCTCAAACTTCGTCCGAAAGGGCGTATTTTCAATATTGTGTATCTGCCGCTGGAAGCCCTCCTTCTTGTCAAATAGCACCATTCCGCCGCGGCGCGTGCCGAGGTGAGAATGATAGTCCGTGCCGAAGAAGACATCCAGCGCGACATCGCGGTCCGAGACCGCGCCGAAAAAGCCCCCCATTACGCAAAGAACAGCTCGGAGAGCGTCATGGGGTCGATGTACTTTCCGTCCCGATAGACGCGCATATTGCCGGAGGAGATCTCGTCGATCAGCATCACGCTGCCATCCGGCGCGTAGCCGTACTCAAACTTGATGTCGTAGAGGACAAGGCCCTTTTCGCGCAGGTCATCTGCGACGATCTCGGTGATCTTCTGCGTCATGGCCTTGATGTCGTCATACTGCTGCTCGGTCATCACGCCCAGCGCCACAAGACCGTCCTTCGTCACCAGCGGATCGCCCAGCGCGTCATTTTTGAAGGTCGTCTCCACATAGGCGGGCAGGTCGGCGCCCTCTTCAATGTACTCACCGTAGCGGCGGCGGAAGCTCCCCACCGCCTTGAGACGGCAGATGACCTCCAGCCCGTGGCCGAAGACCTTCGCGGGCAGGACCTCCATCGTGGTCTCCTTCAGATCCGCGGAGACATAGTGCGTGCGGATGCCGGCGGCGTTGATCTTTTCAAAAAAGTGCTTGGTCATGCGCAGGTTGACATTGCCCACGCCCTCGATGGTCAGGCCCACGCTGTTCTCGCCGGGGTCAAACACGCCGTCCTTGCCCGTGCAGTCATCCTTGAACCTGAGCAGATAGTTACCGTTGTCCAGTGCGAATACATCCTTGGTCTTTCCGGTATATACGAGTTTCATCTTCTTGTGCTCTCCTTTATGTTTTTTGAAGTGTATTTTCCTGATTTACTGATAGAGCGCCCGAACCTCTTCGTCCGCGCGCAGCACGGCGTCCCGCTCCCGCGTCCGCGCCTCGTCCAGCTTTTGGGCGAGCTCCGCGTCGGAGACCGCCATGATCTGCACCGCCAGCAGCGCGGCGTTCTTCCCGCCGTCCACCGCCACCGTCGCCACAGGGATGCCGCTCGGCATCTGCACGGTGGAGAGCAGTGCGTCCATGCCGTCAAGCTTCGTCCCGCTGCACGGCACGCCGATCACCGGCAGCGTGGTGTTTGCCGCCATCGCGCCGGCAAGATGCGCCGCCATGCCGGCGAACGCGAGGATAACAGAAAATCCGCCCTCCCGAGCCGACGCGGCAAATTCCCTTGCCTCATTCGGACACCGGTGAGCGGATAATACGCGCACTTCCATCTGGACGCCGTAGTCTCGCAATACGCCTACGGCCTTCTCCGCGACGGGCAGATCACTCTTGCTGCCCATAACGATCGCAACCTTTCTCATCTGCGTTCCCTCCCTCAAACATAAAAATAGGCGCTCCGCTGCCCTTTGCAGTTGGAGTGCCCAGACGGTCGGCCTCTGAAACGCGCCGCCTCAGAGCGATGCTCCCTGCTCCCCCGTGGTAGCCCACATTCCGTCAGTTACAAAGAGCTCAACTTGTTTTCAGTGTACCATACGCCCCGCTTTTCGTCCATTCCGCAAAAGGGAGAAAGAAGATAGAAAATCTTAGCTACATTTATATCGTTATGACAATTCATAAGATACACTTATATTTCTCCTTGAAAAAACTTATCGTTGAAAAACCATTTTTTGTCTTGACAAGGCAATCCTCGCATGGTATTCTATCAAAAATTTGAGGAAAGAGAGGCGATGACCGTGACCGTGATTTTGAAGGACGCGCAGGTGTTCCACCGAGGTGCTTTCAGCGGCGGTGATGTTTCCGTTTCCTTTGGGGATTGTGTTTTTTGCAAGGACATTGTTTTTCCTTCGTCCCTGAATGTTTCTTCCTTTACCATATTACCCGGTTTCGTTGATGTGCATGTACATCTTCGGGAGCCGGGTTTTTCTTATAAGGAGACCATCCGCACCGGTACGCTGGCGGCGGCCCACGGCGGCTATACCGCCGTATGCGCCATGCCGAATCTGAATCCGGTGCCGGACAGCATGGAGACGCTGCAAATGGAGCTGGACGCCATTCAAAAGGACGCCGTGATCCGCGTTCTGCCCTACGGGGCCATCACGAAAGGCGAGCAGGGCAGGGAACTGGCGGACTTAGATGCAATGGCCCCCTACGCGGTGGCCTTCTCCGACGACGGAAAGGGCGTTCAGGATCGTGATATGATGCGTCGCGCCATGCTGGAGGCCAAGCGCCTCGGCAAGCTGATCGTGGCCCACTGCGAGGACAATTCCCTGCTGCGGGGCGGCTACATCCACGACGGCGCTTATGCCCGCGCCCACGGACATCGGGGCATATGCTCCGAGAGCGAGTGGCGGCCCATCCAGCGGGATCTGGAGCTGGTGCGGGAGACGGGCTGCGGCTATCACGTCTGCCACATCTCCACCAAGGAGAGCGTAGACATGATCCGCAAGGCCAAGGCCGAGGGCCTGAATGTCACCTGCGAGACCGGCCCCCACTACCTGCTGCTGGACGATTCCTGCTTGCAGGAGGACGGCCGCTTCAAGATGAACCCGCCTCTCCGGGACAATGCCGACCGGGAGGCGTTGCTGGAGGGTCTGGCGGACGGCACCATCGACATGATCGCCACGGATCACGCCCCCCACAGCGCCGAGGAAAAGGGAAGGGGGCTGGAAAAAAGCGCCATGGGCATCGTGGGACTGGAAACGGCCTTCCCGCTGCTCTACACCTACCTTGTAAAGCCCGGTGTCATTTCCATGGAACGGCTCATGGAGCTGCTCCACGACGCGCCCTGCCGCCGTTTCAACATCCCCACAGACACCGGCTTTACCGTGTTCGACCTGAATGACAGCTACCGCGTCGACCCGACGGACTTCCTCTCCATGGGTAAGGCAACGCCCTTTACAGGCTGGGAGGTTCAAGGCCGCTGCCTGCTGACAGCGACGGGCGAAACGGCGGTCTGGTATGACAAAAACCGTCTGCTGAAAGGAGAATGATTGTGAAGCAAACAACCTTGATAGTGACTGAAAACACAAGGCTGGCTGATGGGATCTACCGTCTGCGGCTGGCGGGGGACACCTCCGCCATCACCGCGCCGGGGCAGTTCGTGAACCTGAAACTCTCCGGCTTTTTCCTCCGCCGCCCCATCTCCGTGTGCGATTGGGAGAACGGAGAATTGACGCTTATTTATAAAGTCTTGGGCCACGGCACCGAGGCCATGACGGGCATGGCTGTCGGCACGGAGTTGGATGTGCTGACGGGCCTTGGCAACGGCTTTGACGTGTCCCGCGGCGGGGAACACCCCCTGCTGGTGGGCGGCGGCGTGGGGATCCCGCCGCTGTACAGCCTTGCCAAGCGGCTGACCGCCCAAGGCAAGCGTGTCACCGCCGTTCTGGGCTTTAACCGGGCATCCGAGATCTTTTTAGCGGAGGAATTTCGGGCGCTGGGGGCGGAGGTCGTCATCGCCACCGCCGACGGCAGCGCGGGCATCCACGGCCTTGTGACCGACGGCATGGCCGCCGTGTCCGACTACACCTATCTCTACACCTGCGGCCCGGAGCCGATGCTCAAGGCGGTGTACGACGCTTGCAAGACCTCCGGCCAGTTCAGCTTTGAGGAGCGGATGGGCTGCGGTTTCGGGGCCTGCATGGGCTGCTCCTGCGAGACGAAATACGGCAATAAGCGCATCTGCAAGGACGGCCCCGTGCTGGAAAAGGAGGAGATCGTATGGTGAACACAAAAGTGATCCTCTGCGGCATTGAGATGGACAACCCCATCATCCCCGCCAGCGGCACCTTCGGCTTTGGCTATGAGTTCGCGGAGCTGTACGACATCAATGTGCTGGGCACCTTCTCTTTCAAGGGCACGACCCGGGAGCCCCGCTTTGGAAACCCCACCCCCCGCATCGCGGAGTACGCGGGCGGTCTTCTGAACGCGGTGGGGCTGCAAAACCCCGGCGTGGACGCGGTGATCGAAACGGAGCTGCCAAAGCTCAAGCAGGTATTTCACAAGCCGGTGATGGCGAATGTCAGCGGCTTTTCCGTGGCGGAATACGCCGAGGTCTGCGAGAAGTTAGACGCGCAGGAGCAGGTGGGCTGGTTGGAGGTCAACATCTCCTGTCCCAACGTCCACGGCGGCGGGGCCGCCTTCGGCGCGGATCCCAAGTCCGCCGCCGAGGTGACGAAGGCTGTCCGGGCGGTGACGAAAAAGCCCATCATTTTGAAGTTGTCCCCCACGGCGGCTGATATTGCCGCCGTTGCCAAGGCCTGCGAGGACGCGGGGGCCGACGGCGTGAGCCTTATCAACACCCTGCCGGGGATGCGCATCGACCTGAAACGCCGCCGTCCGCTACTGGCCAACACCACCGGCGGTATGTCCGGCCCGGGGATGTTCCCGCTGGCGGTGCGGATGGTGTATCAGGTCTATGAGGCCGTTTCCATCCCCATCGTGGGCATGGGCGGCGTCACCACGGCGGCGGACGTCATCGAGCTGATGCTGGCGGGCGCCGCTGCCGTCGGCGTGGGCGCGGCGAACCTTGTGGAGCCGTATGCCTGCAAGACCATTATCGAAGATCTGCCTGCCGTGATGGAACGGTACGGCATGGAAAATCTGACGGAGATCATAGGAGGAGCACATCATGGGTAAGGACGTTATCGTTGCGCTGGACTTCGACAGCAAGGAAAAGACACTGGCCTTTTTAGACCGTTTCACCGAGGAAAAGCCCTTTGTGAAGATCGGCATGGAGCTGTTTTACGCCGAAGGGCCTTCCATCGTCCGGGAAATTCGCGGTCGCGGACATAAAATCTTTTTGGATCTCAAGCTGCATGACATTCCCAACACCGTGAAAAAGGCCATGGCGGCATTGTCTGCGCTGGATGTGGACATCGTGAACCTCCACGCCGCCGGTACCGCCGCCATGATGACCGCCGCGTTGGAGGGCCTCACCCGGCCCGGCGGCACCCGCCCGCTGCTCATCGCCGTGACCCAGCTCACCTCTACCGATCAGGAGCGCATGGAGCGGGAGCTGTGGATCGAAAAGCCGCTTGCCGAGGTGGTGATGCACTATGCCGAAAACGCCGCGCAGGCGGGTCTGGACGGCGTGGTGTGCTCTCCGCTGGAGGCGGGCGTTGTCCATGAGCGCTGCGGCAAGGACTTCCTCACCGTGACCCCCGGTGTGCGCTTTGCCGACGGGGACGCGGGCGACCAGAAACGGGTCACCACGCCGGCCAAGGCCAAAGAACTTGGCTCCGACTACATCGTGGTGGGCCGTCCCATCACGCAGGCGGAGGACCCCGCGGCCGCCTACCGCCGCTGCCGAGAGGAGTTCGTGGGCTGATGCGCTGGGATACAGTTCTCTTTGACATGGACGGAACGCTGACCGACTCGCAGGAGGGCATCGTAAAATCGGTGAGCTATGCGCTCGAGCGCCTTGGCCGCGAGCTGCCGCCGCGAGATACGCTGACTGCCTTCATCGGTCCGCCGCTCCACGAGAGCTTTTCGGCGATTTGCGGCATGGACGAGGGGGAGACGGAGCGGGCGGTCTGCGAATTTCGCGATTACTTCGCCCGCCGCGGCTGGGCGGAGAATGTGCCCTACGAGGGAATGGCGGAGTTTCTTGCCACGCTGCACGCGGCGGGGCTGCGTCTGATCGTCGCCACCTCGAAGCCTGAGAGCTTTGCACGCAAAATTTTAGAGCATTTTGCGCTGGAGCGTTATTTCGACCTCATCTGCGGCTCCCATCCGGAGGACAGGGCCAGCGCGGACAAGGCGAGCGTCGTGCGCACGGCGCTCACGCGCGCCGATGTGACGGGACACGCCGTCATGGTCGGCGACCGCCGCCACGACATATACGGGGCGCATGCCAACGGCCTTGAGGCCATCGGCGTTCTCTACGGCTACGGAAGCCGCAAGGAGCTGAGCGCCGCCGGAGCGGACTTTCTGGCCGCCGATCTCGACGAGCTGAAAACAGCATTGCTTCAACAATAAGAAATACAGGGAGGATAATGGACATGGACATCAGCAGCAAAATCGCACAGGGCCTGCTCTCCATCGGCGCGGTCTTTCTGCGCCCGCAGGAGCCGTTCACCTGGGCAAGCGGCATCAAAAGCCCGATCTATTGCGATAACCGCCTCATTCTCACCGCTCCCGCCGTGCGCGATACGGTCGAGCGCGCCATCGCGGACACGGTGCGCCGCGAGTTCCCGCAGGCGGAGGTTTTGATGGGCACCGCCACGGCGGGCATCGCCCACGCCGCCATCGCCGCGCATCTGCTCGGCCTGCCTATGGGCTATGTACGCTCGGGCAGCAAGGACCACGGCAGAAAAAATCAGATCGAGGGCAGGCTCGAGGCGGGGCAGAGGGTCGTCGTGATCGAGGACCTCATCTCCACCGGCGGCAGCGTGCTGGATACGGTCGCGGCGCTGCGCGAGGCAGGCGCCGAGGTGCTCGGCGTTGTGAGCATCTTCACCTACGGCATGAAAAAGGGCGTCGAGCGCATGGCCGAGGCGAAGGTCAAGAGCGTGAGCCTGACAAATCTGGATACCATCGCCCGCGTGGGCGCAGAGGAGCATTACATCACCGAGGCGGATGTCGCGCGGCTGCTGGCCTTCCGCGACGACCCCGCCGACGAAAGCTGGATCACAAAAGGAGGAACAAACTGATATGAAAAGCCTGATCGACATTCTGGAGCTCTCCGAGCAGGAGATCATGGAGCTGGTGAATACCGCCGGCGACATCATCGACCATCCCGCCGAATACGCACACAAGTGCGACGGCAAGATCCTTGCGACCCTCTTTTTCGAGCCCTCCACCCGCACCCGTCTGAGCTTTGAGAGCGCGATGCTCTCCCTCGGCGGCAAGGTGCTCGGCTTCTCGGAGGCGAAAAGCTCGTCCGCTGCCAAGGGCGAGAGCGTGGCGGACACCGTGCGCACCGTGAGCTGTTACAGCGATATCATCGCCATGCGCCACCCCAAGGAGGGCGCGCCGCTGGTGGCGTCCATGCACTCGCTCGTGCCCGTCATCAACGCAGGCGACGGCGGTCACAACCACCCCACGCAGACGCTCACCGACCTTCTGACCATCCACCGCGAGATGGGACGCTTTGAAAACCTCACCGTCGGTCTCTGCGGCGACCTCAAATTCGGTCGCACGGTGCACTCCCTTGTCTCTGCGATGAGCCGCTACCCCGGCGTCCGCTTTGTGCTCATCTCCCCCGAGGAGCTCAAGCTGCCGCGCTATGTCAAGGAGCAGTACATCAAGGCCAAGAATATCCCCTACACGCAGTCCACCGACCTCGAGGCCGTCATGCCGGAGCTGGACATCCTCTACATGACGCGCGTGCAGCGCGAGCGCTTCTTCAACGAGGAGGACTACCTGCGCCTCAAGGACAGCTACATCCTCACGCCCGACAAGCTCAAGGGCGCGAAGGAAGCTCTTCGTATCCTGCATCCGCTGCCGCGTGTGAACGAGATCTCCGTCGCCGTGGACGACGACCCGCGCGCGTGCTACTTCAAGCAGGTGCAGTACGGCAAGTACATCCGCATGGCGCTGATCCTCAAGCTGTTGGAAATCAAGTGAGAAAGGAAGTGAGACACAATGATCATTGACTCTATTCAAAACGGCATCGTCATCGACCACATCACCGCGGGCAAATCCATGGAGCTCTATCAGATCCTCGGCCTCGACCAGCTCGACTGCACGGTGGCCATCCTCAAAAATGTTACGAGCGGCAAGCTCGGCTGCAAGGACATCATCAAGATCGACCGCGAAATGGACCTTGACTGGGACCTGATCGGCTATGTCGATCCGAGCATCACCGTCAACATCATCCGCGATGGGAAACTTGTGGAAAAGCGCACGCTCAAGTTGCCTGAGCGCATCCGCGGCGTGCTCAAGTGCAAAAACCCGCGCTGCATCACCTCCGTTGAGCAGGAGCTGCCGCAGGAGTTTGTGCTAACGGATCGTGAAAAGCGCGTTTACCGCTGCCGCTACTGCGAAACGCAGGCGGGTAAATAGGCTTTTGTAAGGCAGAAGTCGAGAAGATCCTGCTTGCAGAGAAGTATGCAGAATCAGACAAGCCTCGACGCACAGGGAGCCTCCTCTCAGCACGCTGTACTGTCCGGGCGCAAAGTCGAAGGCTTCAGATGCACCATGGAGGATGCTCGGCATATCATCACGATAGAGAGAATCTTCGGATACCCTCTATTGCAGCGATGCAGGAACAATGAAAGCTCTTTATCAATTAGGACATGGCGATGAAGGGCCCGGAGCATGTTCTTCTGTTTTGCACTGTAATCATGGCAGAGAGACGTAAGGAATATCCCCGGCCAAGCCGGGGATATTCCTTACGCGGGCAAAGCTCCATGCTGTCGGCCACGCCTCATGTGGCGTTGGTATAGTCTGCTAAACTTCTTCTGCCACTTCATTTCTGAATGGTCTCCCGTTGCTTTACAGCTTGTAGCTGCCAGACAGCATTTCTACTATAACAGGGAGATTTCTTTTTCCGCAATAGTCTCAGCCTGCTCCCGCCGCTTTCGATACTCCTCCAGATACCGGTCCAGACAGACCTTGTTGACGGTAGCCGAGATCGTGCTGCGCAGGAGATCCTTGGCATCAGACTCGGTTTCACCAAGTCCCTCCACGGCAGGAGCGACACCAAACGCTGCGCCGAGCATATTCTCAAACTCATCGCAGAAGTAGTCATAGGCGGTCTGAAGGGGATAGCACTCCTCCTGTATGCTAAACATCAGTCGAAGCCCCTCCAAAGGAACAACAGGCTTGACCACCGCGATGAACAGAAGCCGCGCAAGATGTTCGGCTGTATACAGCTTTTTTTGAGGGGCAGGAACCAGCTTCTGCTTGACATAGTTGCTCACCATGGAGCCAGTCAGTTCAGGCTCTCCTAACGGTGCCAACCGGGCGTTGATATAGCGCACCACCTGCTCCAGATACAGTCCGACCTCCGGGATCTGTGCATAGCGCGGCAGACGGAAGGCCGCGATGTCCGCCGTGATTCTGTTTTGCACTTCTTTTTCCATATTGTTATTATAAGCGTTTCCTCTGCAAAGTTCAACGGCTTTGCGAAATATTTTTAACGGTTTATTAAAAACCGTTGACGAAGAAATAAAAAGCTGATAAACTGCATCCATCCCTTACCGGAACCGAACGACACTTTTTCAGTTGGAGGTCACCTTATGGATCAGATCCGCATTGCCGCAGACTCAAGCTGCGACCTGCTTACCATGGACGGCGTGGACTTTGTCAGCGTTCCGCTCACCGTCCGTACTGCTGTGGAGGAATTTCGCGATGACGCCGCGCTCGATGTCGACGCGATGGTCACAACACTTCGCGGCACGAAGGGCCGCACCTTCAGCGCCTGCCCGAACATCGCGGACTGGGAGTCCGCCTTTGGCGAAAGCGGCGATGTACTCGCGTTCACCATTACAAGCAGCCTTTCGGGCAGCTGCAGCGCGGCACTTGCCGCAAAGAAACGCTGCGAGGAGCAGAATCCCTCTCGCCGCATTTTTGTGGTGGACACGCTGTCCGCCGGTCCGGAGATCGCCCTGCTCATCGAAAAGTCAGCCGCCGAACTGCGCTCCGGCAAGAGCTTTGAGGAGGTCTGCATAGCCGTACAGCAGTATCAGCGCCGTACCCATCTGCTCTTTGCGCTGGAATCCATGCACAATCTCGCTCAGAACGGACGAATCAGCAAGCTGGCGGCAACGATGGCTGGTGTTCTCGGCATCCGCGCCGTTGGGCAGGCCAGCGAGGAGGGCACGCTTGAGATGCTCGGCAAATGTCGGGGCGCTCGAAAAACGCAGGAGCTCCTGTTGAGTGAAATGGTGCGGCTTGGCTACAGGGGCGGCAGCGTCCGCATCGGGCATTGCCGGAACGCGGCATTTGCATTGGAGCTCTGCACCGAGCTCCGGCGGCGATTTCCGGGGGCGGAGGTGAAAAGCTATCCCCTGCGCGGGCTGTGCAGCTACTATGCAGAACACGGCGGGATTATGCTGGGCTTTGCGTCATGAAAACGAAGGTCTCGGACAGGAAGGCGCTGCCGCATCTTGCGGTACGCATTCTGACACTGCCGCCCATCGTCATCGGGGTAACGCTGCTTCTGATGTACGCTCCGGCAGGGCTTCTGACGCGCAGGGAGCTGCTGCTGTGCGAGGTGTTCCTGCTGGTTATCCCATTGGCGGCGTACCCGCTGCGGGAGATCTTCCACATTGGAAAGGACCGGCGCAGGGGGCAGCGCGGCACGGCGCTGGTATGCAGCGCCGTTGGGTATCTGTGCGGGTTTCTCTGGTCAATGCTGACACCATGCTCATGGCTCGTCCATATCCTGTTTCTCTCTTATGTCATTTCCATCGCGGCGCTGTTGCTGCTCAACGCGGGCTTTGGCCTTCGCGCAAGCGGACACGCCTGCAGTACAACAGCTCCGGCGTTTCTGCTGACATGGAAGCTGCATCCGCTTTTTGTCATACCGTCCGTTCTGCTGATCGCAGCAGTGTACCGCTCCTCCCTAAAGCTGTCGCGCCATACCCTGCCGCAGCTTCTGGCCGGCTCGGCGGTCAGTCTGCTGGCCTGTGTGATCTCGATCGTGGTTTATGGCGTCGGATAAAACGATACTGCGCCGCATCGCCGTCAAATGAAATGACGATGCGGCGCAGTCCTGTCTTTATTGCAGCTTCTTCAATCGCTGCTGTTCTGTTCTGCGTTATATTGATTCTTGAAAAACGCTACCACAACAGCGCCGGGGCCCGCATGGGTTCCGATCACACTTCCTACGGTCGTATAGCGAATTTCTTTCAGTTTTCCCTCCCAGATGTGACGGCTGTCTTCGATATACTTTAGCAGCAGCGCGTCAGAAATTCCACTGTAGCCCAGCAGAACCGGCCTGCTGAAATCAATGCCGCCGGCCTTGTCGATCTCCTGAACGAGCAGATTGTTCCCCATTTTGGAGCCGCGTGCTTTTCCCAGCAGGTGAATCTCGCCGTCAGTGACGGAGATCACAGGCTTGATGTTCAGCACCCCGCCGGCAAATGCGGCGGTCTTGGAAATGCGTCCACCCCGCTTGAGGTATTCGAGGGTATCTACCAGCGCCACAACAACGATTTTTTTCTTCTCTTCCTCCAGTGCCTGCGCAGTTTCCTCTGCGGTCATTCCTGCATCCAAGAGGCGGAACGCAAGCTCCACCAGAATCCCTGTTCCCATCGCTGCGCTGGTACCATCTACAACATAAATGTTTTCATAATCCGCCGCCGCGATCATGGCGCTTTGATATGTGCCGGAAAATTTGGATGCAAGGGTAATAACAACGGCTGATTCGCCCGCCTGCCTTGCCTTTTCAAACTCTTCGATAAAGTCGCTCGGGGTCGCCTGACTGGTGGTGGGCATCACATCGCTTTCGACGAGCTTCTCGTAGAATGTTCTGTGGTCAATGGTTACGCCGTCGATGTATTCCTCCTGACCGAAATGAACGGTGAGAGGCACCGTATAGACCCGCGCCTTGATCTCGGGAACCAGATCCGCGGTGGAATCCACAATGATCCTTGTTTTCAATTTCTTCAAGCCTCCTGTTTCCCGCTGCTTTGGGCGATTGCGTTCAAGCTTCTGCTGATGGCGGAAAGGCTGCGGTAAAGTGCCGCTCGTTCGTCCTCCGTGAGGGTACGGCTGACCGTATCGAGGACAGCGCCAATCTTCTCCGCGATCCTTTTGCCGGCCTCCTGCCCTTTTTCGGTCAAGCGCAGAGGGTTTCTGTACCGTTTGACCCGGTCGGAATCCCGGACGATAAATCCGTTCGTTTCCAGATAGTCCAACGCACGGGAAATGGTCGCCTTGTCCTCCTCGCAGTGCTCGCACAGCTCCGCCGAGGTCACGCCATCCAGAGAATATATGTAGTACAGACAGGACACATGGGCGCTTCGCAGATGATAGACGGCCATCTCCTGATTTTTTATCCTCCGTATGTCGCGGCTGATCCGGTTGATCAAAACCGTAAACGTCTCAAATCGCTCCTGCATGGCTGCGCTCCTCTCTCACGAATGCTTTTGTTGAAATCTCAACGGTCAGACTATACCACATGGTTGTTGAAATGTCAACAGAAGAGTTCCGCACAGCCCATACTCTTTGATTGCATCCCACGGCGCGGGGGGCTCGGCGCGGTTTTCGTGTTGTTCATCGAGCAGAAAAGCGAGATGCGAGAATACCGCAAAGCCTCGCCGGATCAATCCGGCAAGACTTTGCTTTTGACCACATAAAATGCCACAGACAGATTTGGGACACATGGGAGTTGCGAGTCACAAGGTGTCAGGAAAGTAATTAGAATTGAGAGGAAACCGCTAAAAACGGCTAAAAAGTGCAGAAAAAATATTGCGGTAGCTCTTTGTCTCTTGTAGCGAAAAGAGAACAGCGCAGCGTCAAGGCGAAAAGCCCGTCCGCTGCGCTGTCCGATGTTCGCTTATGTGGTCATGCCAGCAGCTTTGATGTTTAGCCGTATGTCAGCCGGTCACTTCTTGCAGCGCCAGAGGAAGGTCACGATCTGACCGCGGGTGCAGTCGTTGCCGGAGCCGAACAGTCCGCCGCCGATGCCGGTGGTGATGCCCTTCTTCGCTGCCCACGCCACTGCGTCTGCATAGAAGGCCGTGGTGGAAACATCGCTGAACTCGGCTTTGTCGCTGACTGCGGGGCTGCCGGAGGCACGATAGAGGAAGGTCACGCTCTGCGCACGGGTGCAAGTAGCATCGGGACTGAACATACCCTCGCCGGTGCCGCCGGTGATGCCATTTTCAACGGCCCACGCCACGGCCTGCTCATAGAAGCTGCCGAGTTTCACATCGCCAAAGGCGGTGCCGGTGTTCTTGGGAGCGGGGCTGCCCGCCGCGCGCCACAGGAAGGTGACGATCTGCGCGCGGGTGCAGGGATCGTTGGGGCCGAACAGTCCATTGCCGATGCCGCCGGTGATCCCCTTCTCCTGCGCCCACTTGACCGCCTCGTAGTAGTAAGCGTTCGCGGGAACATCCTTGAAAATCTGCTCCGGAACCTCCTCAACGAAGCTGGCCTTGATGGTGACCTTGCCGCTGGGCATCTTGAAGGTGTACTTGCCGTTCTTCTCGGTGAGCTTCAGCGCGTCGCCGCTGCGGTCGAGCACCTTGAGCATTTCGAGCTCGTAGCCCTTGTCGGGCGTCGCGGTGATGGTCACGGTGTCGCCGTGGCTCGCGTTTCTGGGCGAAACGGTGATCGTACCGTTCTTGGTCTTATCCACGGTGATGGAGTAGCTCGGCGAGCTGCTGCCGCCGCCACCGCCTGTCATACCGCCTGTGCCGCTATTGCGCAGGATCGTCAGCGTGTAGGTTTTAGCGCCGATCTTCACGACAATGTCGGTTGTGCCGCTGTTGGGGATGGCAACGGTTGCGCTGCCGCCGGTGGACAGATCCTGTCCGTTGATGCTCACGGACTCGCCGTTTCCAGACACCGCTGTGACTAGCGTAGATGTTGCTCCGCTATCATTTTGCAGCGTATAGGTATAGTTCGTTCCGTTGGCGGTAAAATCGCCGAGCCCCACTGCCAGACCTTCAAAGGTCAGCATGTCATCACCGGGCACTGCGGCTCGCACCACTACGCGGGTGCCAAGCCGGGAGAAGGTGACGGGTTCCGCCCAGGAGGTTTCCCCGGGGATAACACCGCCAATACTGGTCTTTTTCGTTTCCAGAACGGTCCCGGCAGCATCCAGCAGCGTGGCCACCAGCTCTGCGCTATTCTGAGACTGCAGGCAGTTGTTGCGCAGGGTAATGGCGGCGGTGCTGTGACCGTTGCCGTCGTTCCCCTGTGTCACATCCATCGTCAGCCGCTCTCCGGTGCGGGCCAGTGCGCCGGTCATATGGACGCTGGCCTCGCTGTCACTACCGTCATACTCCGGCAGGCGCTGATTGCTTCCCGTTCCACCGATCTGGCCTTCCGCCCACGCCTCGGCGTACAGATAGGTACCCACATTGGGGATCTCGGTTTTGCCAATGGATCTCATATACTCGCCCAGATCATAGGTCAGGTCCAGTGTAAAGGTTCCCTGATCCATTGACCCTGAATACAGCCATCTTGTGGAAGCGAAGGTCATCGACGGTCAAAAGGTGTTAATCGTTCCGGTAGAAGATCATTTGGAATTCAACGGAGTTGCCGTAAATGTCAATAAGGACAAAGAATAACCGACAATGCGCGCTGCGAAGCTTCGCGGTATGCCGAAGGGGGTATTTTTACGGCTCGGCAATATAGATTGGCAAGAAAACAGAAAAGGATTACGCTAACGGCGGCAGCCAAAATGCTTGGCGTTTCGCAGCCGACATTGAGTGCGTGGGAGGGCGAGAGGAAGAACCCTTCTGTGGAATCCTTGATTCAGATGTTCGAGCTTTACGGCGTGAGCGTGGACTTTCTTCTGGGCCTTCCGGAAGCTCGATATCATCGGGCAGATATGCTTCAGCCGATTCCGCCGGAAGCTCTGCCGGCTTTTCATGATACACCCGTCTTCTCAAGCCGATATGGCTGGGCAATGGTGAATGCGATAGAAGGAGAGCTTCTCTTCGCAAGCGGGATGCGTCTGTCGCTGGCAGATGTAACCGAAGTGTATGTTCTGCCTCCGGCCTTTGCAACACCCGGCGCGGCAGTATCCATGCCGCTGAGAAGGGACGAGCTTACCGGGTACGACTGCGTATGGGTAGAGCCAATCTCCATGGACGCCGCCCTGCGAGATGAGCTTCGCGGTTGGTATCATATTAAAAGGCGCTTTGTGGAAAACGAGGTGGGGCAGCGCTTCTACTTTGATTTTTACGGTGCAAAATGGCTTGCCTTTGCAAACGGACCGGGAAATATATGAATGAGGTCCATCTTGATGCGCGAAGTGAAATCAGAATAAGAACGTCCGCCCGTTTCTGCCCTTGAGGCGTGGAGCGGGCTTTCGTTCATTTTCTGGGCTGGTCTCGTTGCACTTTTGTGACACTTTCCCTGCACTTTCGCGGGGGAAATCCAAGACGATCCCTGGTATGCTACGGACATGGTTGATACACAACCAAACAATAAAAAAGGAAAGTAAAATAGCATGAAAAAGAAAACTGTTTGGAGCTTTATGCTGGCACTGGCATTGATGGTATCTGCCATCGGCGCATCAACCGCAGCCTTGGCGGCTGCGCCTGACACGGCAGAGCCTGCATCTGCCATCGCGACCGAGAACGAGGACGCCATCTGGGAGCAGATCGAGGCGGTGGAAGAGAAGAGCGACGCCATCTTCCAAAGAAACGCAGCACTATGGGAAAAGCTGGACGAAATCTGCAACGCCCTGCCTGACGACTACGACTTCACAGACTTTGACGAAGCAGCGTTTATCCGCAGCAGCAACGCTCTGACGGAAGCGGAGAAGGAAACGCTTCTGGCGGACATCAAGGAGCTGAACAGCCTTGACGCTGAGATGGAGGCACTGTACGCTCAGCTGCCCGACTGCGACAATATGCCGCTCTATGAAAAGGCACTGGAAAAGGCAGACCCCAAGGTGCTGGATGAGATCGACACCCTGGAACAGGAGTATGACCGCGTCTGTGAAAAGCACGCCGACCTGTGGGACAAGGTAGATGAAGCATACTTCGATCTGCCGGACGACTACGACTTCGACAACTACGATGAGGCAGCCTTCATCCGCAGCCTGAGCTTCCTGACCGACGCGGAAAAGGACGCGCTGATCGCTGACTACACCCGTCTTACGGAGATCGACAGTCGGCTGTGCGAGCTGTACAATTCCATCTGGGGCAACACCGGTTGCGAAAGCGGTATCTGCCCCCTTTGACGGAAAGGCGGTTTTCTGATAGTATAAAATCAACATCATGCCGATGCTGCGCCCACGCGCAGCATTTGGCGCTGCTTGCAAGGAGGACGCATGGGACATTCCATCTATTTGGCGGACGATGAAAAGAGCATCCGGGAGCTGCTCCATAGCTTCCTCGCAAGCGACGGATATACCGTGCGCTCCTTTGAAAGCGGCGACGCGCTGCTGGAGGCATTTCATCAGGAGCCTGCGGAACTGGTAATACTGGACATTATGATGCCCGGCACAGACGGACTTGCCGTGTGCCGGGAGCTTCGCTCTGTTTCCGATATTCCCATCATCCTGCTTACGGCCAAGGACAGCGAGCTGGATTACGTTATGGGTATCAGTCAGGGCAGCGACGATTATCTCACCAAGCCATTCCGTCCAACGATATTATTGATGAAGGTCAAAGCGCTGCTGCGCCGCGTGGAGATGGACCGAGGGAAAACGGCGGCGACAGAGGATGAGCTGCGCTACGGGGATATCCGCTATTCCGCTACGGAAAACTCCGTCTTTTGCGGAAGCACGATCGTGGCGCTGACCCAGACCGAGCTGCGGCTGCTCAGCTATATGCTGAAGCAGCCGGAAAAGGCCTATTCCCGCGAGGAGCTGCTCAGCGCGGTGTGGGGCTTTGACTCGGAGGTAGAGACCCGCGTGACCGACGAAACCCTGCGCCGTATCCGGAAAAAGCTGACGCAAGCGGGCAGCACCGTCAGCGTAAGCACCATCTGGGGCTTTGGTTATAAGCTGAAGGGAGCGGAGTGTACATGAAAAACATCAAACTGCGGATCGTGTATTTGATCCTCGGCTCGGCTCTGCTGCTCTTTGCACTGTTTATGCTGGCGGTGAACCTCATTATACCTGCACACTTTGTGCGTGAGGCAAAAAAGGCGCTCATCAGCGAGGCAGAGTATCAAAACCGCACCATTCCCTATACCGACGATGGATCCTTTTTTGACGGTGAATGGAACGATGCGGAGGAGCACTTCCTTACGCCAAGCATCGTATTTTTAGAGCTGGATAATGCCAATCAATCAAGCGGTTGGAACAGGGACGCATATCGTCTGGAGAAAAAATTGCTGGAATACTACACGGGGCGGGATCTATCGCTCAACCAATGCTATACCTTCAAAACGGACAGGCATCACCTGATCTTCATGTCTGCGCAGGAGGATTACGGCGATGGGGAGGAGCCATACTCCTATATCATGTACATAGACATCGGTCCCATCACGCGCTATATCGTAACGCTTAACTGGGTGTTCTTTGCGGTACTGCTGGCGATCTCCTCCGTCATGTGCCTGCTGGGGTTTCGCTTCGGCAGGGATATTGAGAAGGAAGCGGAACGGCAGCAGACCTTCTTCCAGAATGCCTCCCACGAGCTGAAAACGCCGCTGATGGCGATACAGGGCTATGCGGAGGGCATACAGGCGGGTGTGATGGACGCGGGCGGCGCGGCGGAGGTGATTTTGGCGGAGAGCGACCGCATGACGGAGCTGGTGGAGGAGCTCTTGGACATCTCGAAAATCGATATGGGGCGGCAGCTGCTTGCCTTTTCCGAGATGGATGTTCGGGAGCTGCTCTACGACAGCATACGCGCCGTGGAGCCGGCAGCCGCCGGCGGCATCGCAATCGTGCCGGATTTCCCCGAGGAGCCCGTTATGGTCAGCTGCGATGATACCCGGCTGCGCAGAGCGGCCACCAATATCCTATCCAACGGCGTGCGCTATGCCCGCAGCCAGCTGCGCCTGACCTGCCGCGCGGACAAGCGTCATGTGACGATACGGATACAGGACGACGGGGACGGCATTGCCGAAGCGGACCTGCCGCACATCTTCGACCGCTTTTACATGGGCAAAAGCGGAAAATCCGGCATCGGCCTTGCGCTGACCCGGGAGATCATCCACCTGCACAATGGAACCATCCGCGCCTACAACGGGGACACCGGCGCCGTTTTCGAGATCTCCATTCCGGTGAGCAGATAAGAAGATCACCGCTCTGCCTTTGGGCTCCTTTCTTGAAAAAGGACGGACTTAGAAAAGACTTTTGTTGGTACCGGGTGGAGAGTTTCCTGTGATTTTCTCTTGTGCCGACATTGTTAGAATGGAGTACATCTATGGGCTGCAAACCAAAAAAATATCTGCATATTCATGACTGGAACTACTGGTGGGGCTATTACCGCTGCGGCCAGGACTGGGAGCCTTTCCACGCGGCTGAGTTTTCTCTTTCCGAGGACGAGGCGGGAGAGGCGCCCTTTTTCCACTTTGATTTCCATAACCTCTCCGCACTTCACCAGACCATTCTGGACGGTGAGTTTGTGGAGCCGGATAACCCGGATCATCCGCATTTTCTGGAGCAGGCAAGGCGGCTCAGAAGCGGTGAACAGGACTGGTTCGTCGGGGCGTTGTACTATCCGCTTTTTTCGCCGGAGATGCATTTCTGCAACGCCTCCGTCCGGAGCGGTGTCCCGCTGACACAGCTGCTTTCCCCGTCTGTACCGCCCTATTACGGGGTGATCTTTCTCCGGGAGGAGCGCCCCCTCGCTCCGGAGGTGCTGACGCGTTGGGTGGAGACACTGTCCCGACCCCTGTTCGGCCAGCTGTTTTCCTGCACGCTTGCACAAGTTCCCAGCGGCAGGAGGCGATGGAGCAGTTTGAGAATGAGATGCGGCTGACGCGATGAAATGTACGGTATCATTTACCGCTGATTTCCCGTTGAAAAGCAGCTGAGAGGGAGGCGTCTCTTATGGAATTAAGACTCACGGAGCAGGAGGCTCTGGCGCTGTATCGCATCATTCTTCGGTGGGATGAATCAGGCAGCTTGACCACAGAGGATGACGAGGAACGTCAGCTGCTATGGGATCTATCCTGTACGCTGGAAAAAGAACTGGAGCCGGTGGATGATGCCGTGAAACGCAGACTGCTTTGACCGCGTAAGCTCCCACCGGATTGAAGCTTTTGCTGCGCTGCTGTTTCTTTTGGCGCTGACAGATTTTGAACTGCCGGAAAGACGCCGGTATCGCGGGATGATATTGACAAAAGGGGAAATGATGCTATAATATCTGCGAATGGTTCGCAGATTGGAGGGGCGGCTGATGTCAGGCTACAACACAAAACAGCGAAGAGCCCTGCTTGCTTTTTTAGGGGAACACCCGGACAAGCTGCTGACTGCACGCCAGATGGCGGACGCGCTGGCAGAGAAGCAAATCAGCCTCAGCGCCGTGTATCGAAACCTTGCGCAGCTGGAGGCGGAAGAAAAGGTGCGCCGCAGCGCCAAAAACGGGTCGCATGAAGCGTTTTATCAGTATCTTGACGCTAATGGCTGCAAGGGCGCGCTGCACATGAGCTGTGTGAAGTGCGGCAAAACCTTTCACATGGCCGACAGCAACGCTGCCCTGTTTGCAAAGCACCTGGCGCAGAGCGAGCAATTCACACTGGACGCAGCCGACACGATCCTCTATGGAACCTGCTCGGACTGCAAGGAAAAATAACGAACAGAAGGGAGGACAGACTATGACGAAGAAATTTCGGTTTATGGTGCGCTTGTTGGCCGTAGTGCTGGCCGTTGTCATGCTGTCCTCTGCCGTCTATATTGCGGTCGAAGCCGATCATGACTGCTCCGGTGACGACTGCGCCATCTGCCGCCAGATCAGCATCTGCGAGAATCTGCTGAAATCTCTGGGGCTTGCCGGTGCTGCCGCGGCGATCTCCGCTGCGTTTACATATACCGTGTGCAGGGCGATCCTGCCCTGCGCAGAGATGAACGGCACACTGACGCTTGTTGCTCTCAAGGTAAAGCTTTCGAATTAAAAACAGGATTTTTACAAGGGCGAAGTCTATCCATTTTCGGATAGGCTCTTGCGGTTTTGCCGCTGCCCTTGTATTTTTGCGCCTATTTTTCAATAATTCGGAGGTTTTATCTATACTATGAAGAAAATTATCACCCTGGTTCTTGCGCTGGCCATGGCGGTCAGTCTGTTCACCGGCTGCGGCAAAAAGAATAACGCAGAGACGGGCGAGAGCGATTCCAATAAACTGAGCGTTGTCACCACCATTTTCCCAGAATACGACTGGGTCAGAGAAATTCTCGGCGGCAAGGCTGAGAGCACCGACCTAACCATGTTGCTGGACAACGGTGTTGACCTGCACAGCTATCAGCCCACGGCGGATGACATCGTCAAGATTTCCGACTGCGACCTCTTCATCTATGTGGGCGGCGAGTCCGATGAATGGGTGAAGAACGTCCTGAAAAACGCCGTCAACAAGAAGATGAAGGTCATCAACCTGCTGGAGATGCTGGGCGATTCCGTGAAAACGGAGGAGATCGTTGAAGGGATGCAGGAGGACGGCCACGACCACGGTCACAGCCACGATGAACAGCTCACAGAGAATGACATCGAGGATCGCACCCTCTCGGATTTCGCCGGTGCGTGGAAGTCCCTGCACCCCTTTCTGCTGAACGGCGATCTGGACAAATTCTGCGAGCACAGGGCGGAGGAGGACGAGGACAGCTCGACCACAAAGGACACCTATTGGGAGAAGTATAAGGCTTCGTGGCAATGCGACGCCGAGAAGATCTCTATCAACGGGGACACGATTACATTCACTTATGCAGACGGAAAAACCGTTTCCGCTGAATACACCTATGCCGGTTATCAGCCGAAGCGGAATGACGAGGGCAAGATTCGCAGCGTCCGTTATCAGTTCGAAACGACCAGTGCCGATGCGCCCAAATATGTGCAGTTCAACGACCATGGCCACGAGCCGGGCGAGGCAGAGCATTTCCATATCTACTTCGGCAACGACGGCTTCGATGCCTTGATGAGTGCCAAGACCAATCCGTTTTTTGTGAAGGACGCGCTTTCCGTAGAGGATATCCTTGACGAGCTGATGGGGCATGACCATGGGGAGGAAAAGGACGAGCACGTCTGGCTGTCTTTGAAGAACGCCAAAACGCTGGTCGGCGCGATTGCCGATGCCTTGCAGGAGCTTGATCCCGGCAACAAGGATACCTACGCCGCCAACGCATCTGCCTATATTGAAGAGCTTTCCACGCTGGATGGCGCGTACCAGTCTGCCGTGGACGGCGCGGCGAGCAAGACCGTTCTGTTCGGCGACCGTTTCCCCTTCCGCTATCTGGTGGATGATTACGGTCTGCGCTACTATGCCGCCTTTGCGGGCTGCTCCGCCGAAACCGAGGCCAGCTTTGAAACCGTTTCGTTCCTTGCAAAGAAGGTGGACGAGCTGGGACTTCCCTGCGTGCTGACCATCGAAGGCAAGAACCACAAGCTCGCGGAAACCATCGTCCAGAGCACCGCCGGGAAGAAGCAGAAGGTGCTGACCATGGACTCCATGCAGTCCATGACCTCTGAGGATGCGGCAAACGGCACAACTTACCTCTCTGCCATGGAGCAGAACCTTTCCGTGCTGAAAGAGGCACTGGGTTAAGGGGGTAGGATGATGGCTCAGCTCACTTGTCAAAAGCTCTGCGTCGGCTACGATGGGAAGCCCGTTCTGCAAGACTTGAGTTTCCAAGTCTTTGCGGGCGACTATCTCTGCATCGTAGGAGAAAACGGCTCCGGCAAGAGTACCCTTATGAAAACGATCCTCGGCTTGCAGCCGCCCATCAGCGGCAGAATTTTGACGGGCGACGGGCTGAGGAAAAATGAGATCGGTTACCTGCCGCAGCAGACCGTTGTCCAAAAGGACTTCCCGGCATCCGTGAGAGAGATCGTTCTCTCCGGATGCCAGGGGCACTGCGGCAGCCGCCCCTTTTACAACAAAGAAGAGAAGAAACTGACGGCGGACGCTATGGAGAAAATGCAGATCACGCCCCTTGCCAAACGCTGCTACCGGACGCTCTCCGGCGGTCAGCAGCAGCGGGTGTTGCTCGCCCGCGCCCTGTGCGCCACCCGGAAAATGCTGCTTTTGGATGAACCGGTCTCCGGGCTTGACCCCAAGGTGACAGCGGAAATGTATGCACTCATTCAAAAGCTCAATTACGAGGATGGCATCACCGTTGTGATGATCTCCCATGACCTGAGTGCGGCGCTGCAATACGCCAGCCATATCCTGCACATCGGAGACACGGTGTTCTTCGGCACCAAGGCGGCCTACCTGAACGAGTTCCCACAGGCATGGCAGAAAGGCGGTGAGGTGAAATGACGGCGATCCTTGAAAAAATCGCGTTCTACTGGACCTATCCCTTTGTCCGCTACGCACTCATAGTCGGCGTGTTGATCGCGCTGTGCTCGTCGCTTTTGGGCGTGACGCTGGTGCTGAAACGGTTTTCCTTCATCGGCGACGGGCTTTCCCATGTGGCCTTCGGCGCGATGGCTATTGCCGCTGTGCTGGGGCTGACAGACGATATGCCCCTGACGCTGGGCGCCACGGTGGTCTGTGCCGTTCTGCTGCTCCGCACGGGGCAGAACACGAAGATCAAGGGCGATGCCGCCATCGCCATGATCTCAGTAGGAGCGCTGGCCATCGGGTATCTGCTGATGAACCTCTTCTCCACCTCGTCCAACCTCTCCGGCGATGTGTGCAGCACGCTGTTCGGCTCCACCTCCATCCTGACGCTGTCAAAAAGCGAGGTCTGGCTGTGTGCGGGACTGTCCGTGGTGGTCGTGGCGGCGTTTCTGCTCTATTACAACAAGATCTTTGCCGTGACCTTTGACGAAGACTTTGCCAAGGCGGTGGGCACAAAGGCTGATCTGTACAATCTGCTGATCGCCGTCATCGTTGCTGTGGTCATCGTGCTGGCGATGAATCTGGTCGGCTCGCTGCTGATCTCCGCGCTGGTGATCTTCCCGGCGCTGTCCGCCATGCGCCTCTTTCAGAATTTCCGGTCCGTGACGGTCTGCTCCGCCGTACTGTCGGTGAGCTGCGCGGCGCTGGGGATTCTTGTCTCCATTCTGGCGGGGACGCCGGTGGGTTCCACCATCGTGGCGGCGGATATTCTGGCATTTTTGGTTTGTTCGGCCCTTGGCCGCGCAAGGGGAGGGGAAACGGGATGAAACGGATTTTCTGTCTGCTGCTGGCTGTCTGCATGATGGCATCCCTCTGCGCCTGCGGGAAAGGCCGCGAAAAGGACGCAGGAAATGATACGCTTTCTTCCAATGAAGAAGCGTCTGCACCGACAGAGAGCATTCCAACGCCGAAAGAACAGGAAACGCCGGGGGAATCTAAGCCGTCGCACCCCTCTGCCGGCAAAGTGGATGTGGATCTGACGGTGCTCAGCAGCACCATGGTCTATTCCGAGGTCTACAATATGCTCTACAATGACCCGGCGCATTACCTCGGCAAGACCGTCAAGGCAAGGGGGACGTTTTCTATCTATCAGCTCGTGACAGACGGCGTTTTACAGCCTGACCCGGTGTCCTACGCCTGCATCATTTCAGACGCGGCCGCCTGCTGCGCCGAGGGGATGGAATTTGTGCTGGAGGGGGATCTCACCTACCCGGACGATTACCCGGAGTTGGGGACGGAGATCACCGTCGTCGGCGAGTTCCAAGCCTATGAGGAAAACGGGATGACGGGGTATCATCTGATCAACGCGAGGCTGGCGTGATACTGCGATAACGCTGACTACATAGTAAGCGTGACGATTTCAGGGAGCAAAGTATTCCGGCGCAGCCTGACTGCAATTTATAAGAGCCGGACAAAGGACGTCATTTATCCCGCTGCAGAAAAATTCTCATGAGGAGAGCAGTGTGTTGAATTTGAGATGACTCCTTAAAGAATAGGCAGACTTAACATAAACTTTATTCCTGTTATGATAACATAATCTATGAATACCCTGCTCTGGACGGAACACTTCTGCAAGGAACCAGACAGGCTGCAAAAACAGAAATGATCAACGATGGAGAATATGCATGACTTTTGAAATTCACAGCGATATCACAAATCGATCTATGACCGTAGCTGCCCGCGCGATGCGAAAGGCGCTGCGGCGAAAGAGAAGCATTATTTGGGCCATCTTCGGCTGGACCGTCTTTTTCATCAACGCTCTGCTGCTGATCCCATTTGACGGAGAGCCTTTTGCGCTTGATGTCAGAACGGTGACTTCCCTGCTGGTAGAGGTGATGCTGCTGTCCGTTCTGCTGTTTCAGGACCGATTCAATGGCATGATCGCCCGCAAAAACGCGCTGGCGGGCACAAAGGAATATCATGTCGCATTCGGCGAGGATTCCTATACTGTCGTTACGGCGGCCACCACCTCCACCTTCCGCTACGAGCTGATCGACGCACTGGCTGAGTCGCAGGACTACATCATCCTTCTGATGAAAAAACGCTATGCGCAGCCTCTGGACAAGCGTACTCTTACCGGCGGG
>CEBY01042159.1_pt1 | contig 48635 bp, 85 predicted proteins | sample 554731 | NCBI WGS metagenome assembly CEBY01 (sample SAMEA3182050, study PRJEB8094) | gut metagenome | biome: human; feature: gut; material: Stool; isolation source: human stools | place: Canada | collected 2012-02-22
ATTCGTGAGCGAATCGGAAAAGATGGTCTGGCCGTCATTCTCGGCGTAACAAAATCCACGATTGAGCGAAATGTGCTGGAGCCGATGCGGAACCTGTATGGCGATATGCTTGTCGGAACAATCTCCAGCGACAACACAGCGTGGATTTTCGGGGAAAAGTGCTATTGCCTCGGTGCGGAAAAGGTTTCTCAGGTTTCAAAGATCCGCGGCGCGTCGATTAAATATTGCTACGGCGACGAGGTCGCGGACTGGTCGGAAGAAGTCTTCGCGCTGCTAAAAAGCCGTCTTGATAAGGAATACTCCTGTTTTGATGGGACGTTCAATCCGCAATATCCTGACCACTGGCTGAAAAAATTCCTTGATAGCAACGCGGACATTTTCAGCCAGACATACACAATAGACGACAATCCGTTCCTGCCGGAATCTTTTAAAGAAAATCTGAAAAAAGAATACGAAGGGACGGTTTATTACGACCGCTACATTCTCGGCCTCTGGAGAATCGCCGAGGGTCTGGTTTACCCAATGTTTGATCGGGCCAGAAACGTCACGAGTGAGCGGGGCGGGCCGGGGCGGTACTGGATCTCATCGGACTACGGCACACAGAACCCTACCGTCTTTGCATTGTGGCGGGAATATGGCGGCAAGGCCGTCATGGAGAAAGAATATTACCACAGCGGGCGCGAGAGCGGGCGGCAGAAGACTGACGAAGAATATTATCAGGATTTAGAGGCATTCGCGGACGGATACCGCATTGAGCGTGTCGTGCTCGACCCATCGGCAGCGTCCTTTGCCGAGTGCATCCGGCGGCACGGAAAGTTTTCTGTATGGAAAGCAAACAACGCCGTGCTGGACGGCATTCGCTTCACGGGGGCCTGCATCAAAAGCGGCATAATCAAATTCCATGAGAGTTGCAAAAACGCGTTTCGGGAATTTGGCCTTTATAGCTGGGACAAAGACGCAGGAGAAGACCGCGTGATAAAAGAAAACGACCACGTGTGCGATAGTATCCGCTATTTTTGCATGACCGTTTTGAGGAGAGAAATCAAGAAATGAGCCTTTTGACAAACATTCGAGGGTGGTTCCGGAATATGCTTTTCCCGCAGGCGGTGGCCGAGCGGGAATTCGGCGTATCTCCGGCAGTCAGCCAGAAGATGGAGCAGAATATAAGCCTCTGGTACGCGATGTTTATTGGAAATCCACCCTGGCAGACGTGCGATGTCATTGCTGTCGGGCTTCCGGCGGCGATCTGCCGGGAGATCGCGCGACCGACGCTGGCCGAGCTGACGGCTAACATCACCGGCAGCGCCCGTGCGGATTATCTGAAAGACTGCTTTGAGCGGGCGGAAGAGAATTTTCACAGCGCCTTAGAACTGGGGCTTGCGCTCGGCGGCGTGGCATTTAAGCCGTATATCTACGGTGAGCAGCTGCTGGTCGACGTGACCGGCGCGGCGGCGTTCCAGCCGACGAAATTTGACCCTGCCGGGCGCTGCATCGGAGGCGTCTTCCGGGACAAGCCCGCGAAAGTGGGCGGGAAGTATTATATCCGCCTCGAATCGCACGAGCTGGACGGCACGACCTATACGATCCGCAATAAAGCGTATTACAGCGACGCTTCCGGCACAGTCGGCGCAGAAGCGCCCCTGAACGCCGTCCCGGAATGGGCGGACATTCAGCCGGAGATCGCGATTCAGGATATGAGCGGGCCGCTCTTCGCGTACTTCCGCCCGCCTGCGGCCAACACAACGGACGCAAACAGCCCCTGCGGAATGTCCGTCTACGGAGACGCGGCTACGGTGCAGCTTATCAAGCAGGCCGACGAGCAGTGGGAGCGCCTGCGCTGGGAATACCGTTCCAGCGAGCGCAAAGTCCTGATGGACGGCACGAGCTCGACTGCGGATATGTTTAACAAGCGTATGTTTGAGCTTGGGCCGTTCTCCCCGTCCGGCGAATTCTTTCAGTACATCGAGCCGCAGATCCGCGATGAAGCAATCTACCGAGGGTTCCAGAATACGCTCCGCCGCATCGAGTTCAACGTCGGGCTGGCCTATGGCGATATCTCCGATCCGCAGACCGTCGAGAAGACCGCGACGGAGATCCGCAACAGCAAGCAGCGCAAATATGTGCTAATTGACAGTATCCAGACGGCGCTTGAACACACGTTTGACAGCCTGCTCTATGCGCTCGATACATACGCAACACTCTATAACCTCGCGCCTGCCGGGACGTACAACGCAGAATATGATTGGGGCGATTCCATCCTTGACGACGCTGAGAAGAAGGAACAAGAGCGGGCAAACGACCGACTTGACCTCGCTGACGGAATTCTGAACCACTGGGAATACCGCGCGAAATGGTACGGCGAGGACGAAGCGACTGCAAAGAAAATGCTTCCGAGAGCGCAGGATATGGTAACTGAACAGCAACAGGAGGTAGAGTGATGGGAGGAAGAGGAAGTTCCGGGGGGGTAGCAAAAAACGAAGTTATCCCTACGGAACAAAGAATTAGGGTTCCGTATTCAGAATACAAGGATGTATACGAGAAAGAATCGCACAAGGTATACAATTCTTATGATTCCAACAACAAAACAATCGAAATAGATGTAAATCCACGAATATATGAGATATCTAAAATCATGCCGGATAGCTTTTACCAGCAGTTACTGGATGGGTACAAAGCTGGCATAAAAGCAGATAGCAAAGAAGGAAAGAAACAAAAAGCGTTCTATGCACGAGTTGTGCATGATCGTTATAGAAAGATTGCAAGTAAGGGCGGAAAGATGAGAAAGGACGCCCCAGAGTGGCAGAAAAAAGCATTTAACATAGCCGTCTACGGGAAAAAGTGATCAGAATTAACGGAGGTACAAAACGATGGGAGGAAGAGGTGGAGCCGGTGGCGGCATTGGAGCCGGAGAATCTGGGCGTGGGCGCGGTATGAGCCTTGCGCGGTTTTTGTCACAGCAGGATATTAACCGAGCAAACGCTGCGTCTGTCACTGATATGGGCGATATTATCAGGCGCACATTTGAGCGCAACGCTGCTGAAATCAATGGGCTTGAGCTGTCGGACGCTGAAAAGAAAGACGCCGTAAAGCAGATGGCAACTCTCGCAACAACGGCACTAAAAACGGCGGCAGGAGCAGTCAATCCTTATGCAAGCGGGCCTGCGCGCCTGACAACGGCGCAGAAAACAGGAAGCGCCGCAGACAGAGCTGCAAGAGCGCGCGGTGAAATGGATAGCTACATGCGGAAATTGCGTGACCAGTCCAGTAAAAACCGCAAAGCAGCAGAAAACAAGGCGTTTTCCAATGCCTTTGTAACAGCGCAAAAGTCCGGTGCGTTGGAAGTTACGGTAAACGGCAAGAAATACCGCAGAACTAACAAGCGCAGCGGTACATGGCGTCCGGTATGATTAACTTTGAAAATCTCGACAAGTTCACATTCCCCGGCGTTGGAAAGTACGACATTCCGCAGATCGAGCCGGTCAAGGCATATCCGCATGGCGAATTTATCCCTGTGAATTACCATTACACAGCAAAAGACCAGGCAAGCAAAATCGTTCATTTCTTTGTGGACGATTACCAATTCATTCGATATTGGAACACGCCGGACAAGTACATTCCGAAACTGTTGCAGTTTGCGGCGGTGTGTGCGCCGGACTTCTCCACATACACGGATATGCCGCTGGCGATGCAGATATACAACCATTACCGCAAGCATTGGTTGGCGGCATACTGGCAAATGCACGGCATGACGGTTTATCCGACAATCTCATGGAGCGATGAGAATAGTTATGACTGGTGCTTTGACGGTGAACCTGTCGGCGGTGTTGTGGCGGTTTCCTCGGTGGGAACGCAGGCAAACGCTGAAAGCAAGCGCCTGTTCCTGCGCGGCTACGAAGAAATGATGAAACGGCTATCCCCGGAATGGGTGATATTCTACGGGAAAGTGCCGGAAGAATGCGACTGGAATTTGATACGGGTAAAGCCGCACTATGATGATATTGTGAAACGGAGGAAAGCAAAATGGGCGGACGTGGAGGCGCAGGCGGAGCTGGAGACCGCGGAAAATCCGGAAGAATCCCTGCCGGAGGCAGCAAAGATGGAACCATTATTGGAGGCAAGCCGAGGGAAATAGAATCCTATATGCGCGAAGCCAGAGGGTGGAGCCCTGCATACCATCACGACGAAATCTTGGAAGCGAAGACGGATGGAAACGGAAACCTGACATTCAGCTATGCAAAAGCGGATTCTTATGAAAAAACCGCAAAAACAAATAGAACTGTGAACACGAAGTACATAATTCAAGCCGGGGCAATAAACGGGGAAACGTTTGGTATTGACTGGTCTAAGGTGCAATCGATTTCGGGGCAAACGTACAATTTGCGCAATGTTGCAAAAGCCAATGGCTTATCATGGGATGGGAAGAAAAAGCAATGGCGGCGCAAGAAATAACAAATGAAATACCCATTTACTCCTGAATTACTTGACGCCCTCCCGGAAGAACTGGCAGAATTGTTCCGTGCTCTTGAAATAACGCTGCTGGAAGAAATCTGCTCCCGGCTTAAAGCTGCGGATGAGCTGAACGAGGTAACGGTGCAGGATATTCGGGCGCTGCGGTCACACGGCATCGACCTCAAGAAGATCAGAAAGGAGATCCAGAAGACGGCGGATATCGGCGAGGAAAAGCTGAACAAGCTGCTGGACGACGTTGTAGAGCGCAATCAGCGCTATTACAACGGCCTTATCACGCTGGCCGATGTGACAAAGCCTGACCGGCTGGTAGACGCCTCCGATATCGACGCGATCCGCAGGCAGACGCTCGGAGAATTCCGAAATCTGACGCAATCTTTGGGGTTTTTAGTGGACAATGGCCAGAGAATGCTTCCGCCTGCGCAAGCATATCAGTGGGCCCTAAATTCGTCAACGCTGCAAATTCAGAGCGGGGCGATCAGCTATAATCAGGCGATTGCCAACGCCGTCAAGCAGCTGGCAGAAAGCGGAATCAAAGTTGTGGACTATGAGAGCGGGCACACAGATCAAATCGACGTGGCTGCCCGCAGGGCCGTTATGACAGGTGTAGCTCAAATCTGCGACAAGTATTCCGACCAGTCGGCGGAATATCTGGATACCCGGTATTTTGAGATCACAGCCCACTCCGGCGCACGAGACAAGCCCGGCCCGTCCCCGTGGTCGAGCCACAAGGATTGGCAAGGGAAAATTTATTATAAAAGCGAAAACGGAGAGCCTGACCCGCTTGGGCAGTACAAGGATCTCGTGGAGACGACTGGCTACGGCTATGTAGACGGCCTGACCGGAGCAAATTGCCGACACTACAAACACGCATTTCTCCCCGGCATTATGGAGCCTACCTATTCCGAAGAGCAGCTGGAGCACATCGACGACGGCCTCGGCTGTGAGTTCGACGGGAAGAAATATACTGCATATGAAGCAACCCAGATGCAGCGCAGGCTTGAGCGGGAAATCATAAAGCAAAAAAAGCTGAAAAAAGCCTACAAAGCATCAGGCCAAAAGGATAAGGAGACTGCCGCAACAGCCAAGCTGCGCCGCCAGAACACGAAATACCATGATTTTAGCAAGGCCGCAGGGCTGCCAGAGCAGCCGGAGAGAATGAAGGTGTTATATGATTGACGAAAAACTGAAAGCCGCCATTGAGCGGGCGCTTGCCGCCGGGTTCCGCGTTCAGCTGAAGCGCATGAAGGACGGAACAGTCAAGGCGCAGATCATCAAGGCGGAAGAGCTGAAAAAGTAATACAGATACCGCAGCACAATCGAGTGCGCGGAATGGCACGATGAGCCAACTACTGAGATTATCTTAGTGGTTGGCTCTTTTTGTTTCGGTAAAAACCGCATGAGCGGGGTTTATACAAAAAATTGGCTATCTGCAAGCCTAAAAGTGCAGGCGGGAGGTCATGGCGACGACCTAAAAAGCCTATCCCGTAAGGAGAAACCATGAAAAAAGAAGAATTGCTGAGCATTGGCCTGACAGAAGAGCAGGCGGACAAGGTTTTTGCCATGAACGGCAAGGACATTGAGAAGCACAAAAAGGCCGCAGAGGACGCAAAGGCGGACAAAGAGGCCGTGGAAAAGCAACTGGCCGACCGCAACAAGGACATCGAAGACCTGAGGAAGTCCAGCGGGGACGCTGAGAGCGTTCGCAAGCAACTCGAAGACCTTCAGGGCCGGTACACCAAGGAAACCGAGGATTACAAGGCGCAGCTCGCAAGCCGCGACTACGCCGACGCCATGACCCGCGCGATCACGGCCAAGGGCGTCAAGTTCTCTTCCAAAGCCGCAGAGAAAGCCTACCTTGCAGACCTCAAGGAGAAGCACCTTGAATTGAAAGACGGCGAGCTGACCGGCTTCGACGAGTGGCACAAGACCCAGCTTGAAGCAGACCCGACCGCGTTCCAGTCCGACAAGCCCGCGCCCACATTTGTCAAGCCCGTCGGTCAGGGCGGCGCACCGGCGGCAAAGAGCAAGGGCGCAATGTACGCGCAGCAATTCAACGCGCAGTTTGCGCAGACACCAAACAAGGAGTGATTTGAAAAATGTCTATCGTTGTAAACACAAAAGCAGAAGTCAGGCCGAATTTCCTCGAAAGCGAAGTCGGCCTCGTACTGAAAACCCGTGAAATCCCCGCGTCGATGGGCGTGCAGGACGGCAAGTACAAGATCGTAAAGGCCGGTACGCCGTTCCCGTCCGACAACTCGAACGCCGTCGGCATCGTGTTTGAGGACATCGACGTGACGGACGGCAATATGCCCGGCTCCGTGATGGTCGCGGGCCGTGCGCTGGCAGACCGCCTGTCGCTGGCCTCTGCAGCCAAGACCGCGCTGTCCGGCAAGGGCTTCACGTTTGTCGACGCGCCGGAGACCACGCGCGGCTATACCGTGACCTACGACAAAAACGACGGCAGCGGCACACCGCCCGTCGACGAGAACGTCTACACAGAGGGCTCCTATGCCGACGTATCGACCGAATACCCGCTGACCAAGAGCGGCAACACGCAGACCGGCTGGAGCACGGCTAAGGGCGGCGAAGCTGTTTCCAAGGTCGAAATGACCGGCAATGTGACCCTGTACCCCGTGTGGACTACGGCCTAAAGAAGGAGGAAAAACACCATGCCTGACATTCTTGAACTGATTTCCGACGCTGACCGTCTGGATTTCTCGCAGAACATTTCCGTCGCGCGCCCGGCCTACCTCGGAGACCGGCTGTTCCCGGATCAGAAAACCGAAAACCTGAAAGCCGAGTACCTGCGTCTCGCGAACGGCGCACAGATCCCCACGATGGCGACTGTGCACGCGCTCGACACCGAGGCTGAGATCGCCACGCGCCCGGCTCTCGAAAAGACCGCGGTTGAAAAGCTGTTTATCAAGCGAAAGATCAACCAGTCCGAGCGGGTGCGTCTGCTCAACGAAAACGGCGTATACGCCGACAACGCCATTGTGAGCTACGTCTTCGACGATATGCGCCTGATGGCCGACGCGGTCAAGGTAAGAACCGAAGTCGCGAAAATGGAAGTCCTTGCGACCGGCAAGATGACCATCAAGGAAAACAACCTCAACATGACTGTCGATTACGGCGTTCCGTCCGCGAACACCGGCTTCAAGATCGACTTTGGCGCAGACGCTGATATCATCGGCCAGCTTTATGCAATCACAGATCAGGCGGCGGCCTCCGGTCATGCGCTGAGCGAAATGGTCGTCGGTACGAAGATCCTGCGCAAGCTCGCGTCCAACAAGGGCATTCAGACCATCGTATACGGCACTGTGGGCGCGGGTACATTCGTCACTCCTGAGAAGCTGCGCAGCCTTTTCCTCAATCTGTTCGGCTTTGGCCAGATTACGGCCAACGACCAGCGCTACAAGGTGCAGACCGCGGACGGCAAAGAGAAGCCGTACAGATTCTTCCCGGAGGACAAGGTTGCGTTCCTGTCCAACGGCACGGCCAATTCCTTTGGCGTCGGCCTATGGGGCGTGACGCCGGAAGAAAAGGCATACGGCCCGTACTCCGACAAGAGCGCACAGCAGTATATCACCATTACGCAGTGGCAGACGCCTGACCCCGTAGCCGTCTGGACGAAGGCAAGCGGCCTGTTTATCCCGGTCGTGCCCGATCCTTACGGCCTGTTCATCGGCGCGGACGTCAGCAAGTAAAATCGAGCCTCCGCGCCTGCATGACGGGCGCGGAGGCTGACCGGAAGGAGGGCGCAGCATGATCTACGCTGATTATGAGTATTACGCGACTGTGTACCGCGGGACGGCGATGGATGAAGAGCAATTTTGCGGCCTCGCCCGCAAGGCATCGGCTTACGTCGACTACATCACCATGAGCCGCGCGCGCTCCGCCGCCGGGGACAAGCTCGAAGCCGTCCAGAACTGCGTCTGTGCGCTGGCCGAGCTGGAGCAGGACGCTGGGAAGCTGGACAGCCTCGTCTACACGACCGACAGGCCCGTATCAAGCGAGACGGTCGGCGGCTGGTCGCGAAGCTTTGGTTCACGAAATCTGTCCCAGGCAGATATACAGCGGACAGAGACGCGCCGCCGTGAGATCGTGCTGGCGTACCTCGGGCCGACCGGATTACTCAAAGCAAGGGGGTATGGGCCGTGTCCATGTTCCCCCACACCGTAACCATCTACAACGTCTCGCAGGAGACAGACCCGGCGACATTCAAGGACGTGGAGAAAACCTACATCACCGTCCTGCGCGGCGTTCTGCTGGAAGCCTCCAAGGCGGCCAACGTCCGCCAGAGCGGGCTTGAGGGCGCGGATGCGGTGAATCTGTACATTCCGTTCTCTACGGTTGCTGTAGACGGCGTGACGGGCGCAGAAAAGCGCTACGTCGGCCCGCAAGAATTCTGGCGTGCAACTGATAAAAGCGGAATCTGGACGCTCTCCACGGACGGCAACGGCGGAACGACATTCTTTATCAAGGGTGAAGTCGTGGAGCCGGACAAGACCGAGCAGGCGCTTGAAATGCTCTATGACGACGTTTACAAGGTCACAAAGGTCGATATGAAGGACTTCGGAAGCCAGGACATGAGACACTTCGAAGTCGGAGGGGCCTAATATGCTGAAATTCAGCGTAAAGGCAGACGGCTTTGATGAATTGCATGAGGCAATCGCGCAGGCGTGTACCAAAGCGGAGCATATTGTCGCGCTTCAGGCAAGAAAGGACACAGCCCCGTATGTGCCATTCTTGACCGGTTCCCTCGACCGCAGAACACAGGTGGAAGGGAATGCGATCATCTATCCCGGCCCATACGCAAGGTTCCTGTACTACGGGAAAGTCATGGTAGACCCGGAGACCGGAAGCACCTACGCGCCGAAAGGCGGGACAAAGGTACTGACCGACAAAAATCTTGTGTTCAACACGTCAGGACACAATCAGGCGCAATCGCATTGGTTCGAGGCGTCAAAGGCTGAAAATCTTGATAAATGGCTTCGTGTAGCGGACAAGGCGGTGAAGAATGGACGCTGAAAAGCAAAAAAGGCTGGTATCTGCGGAGGAAGAACAGGATATCTCCCGAAAGATGATGATCTGGGCAAATTCCTTCTCGGACGACGACATACCGGCCGCAACGATTAATTATGAATTCCTCGCCGCCGACTCGGCGAGTATGGCCCTGTCCACCATTCAGGGCGCGTACATCACACGAAAATTCATCCTCGGAGGGCACGAGGCGGAATATCAATTCAAGATCATCGCCCGCATCAAGCCCGGAAACAGCAACGACAAGCGCCTGAAATGCGACGCCATGCTGAACCGCTTCGGGGATTGGGCCATGCAGAACCCGCCGGATTTGGGCGACGGGATGCGCGTCCGGCGCATGGAAGCTGTCAGCCGCTCGGCCCTGTTCGCCCGGTATGAGGACGGCACAGAGGATCATCAAATTCTAATGAAACTGACATATGAGGTGATTTAACTATGGCAGAAGTTACTTTTAATACCACGGCCGGTCAGACCATCGACCGGGAGCTGCTGATTGCATATCTGAACACCGGCGAGTCCTCAACGCCCGCCTGGGCGCCGTTCGGCACTCGCGTCACAGACTCCAGCATGGAGTATGACTGGCAGGAGGATTCCAGCAAGGATATCCTTGGAACGACCAGAACCACCATGAAGAAACCGATTATCACGCAGAGCTTTGACCCGTGCGACCTTGACGCGGGCGATGCGGCGTTGAAGAAGATCTGGGATCTGGCGGTCAAGCAGCAGAACGCAGCTGCGCTGGCGAATCAGGACGTGCTGATCGTCCATCATTATGCAGGAACGGCCAAGACGGCAGTCTTCGCGGAGCGCTACGACGCGTCTATGGTCAAGCCGTCCAGCCTCGGCGGCGAGGGCGGCGGCTCGGTAGGTATGCCCATCGACGTGACGCTCGGCGGCAAACGCACGACCGGCACGGCGGCGGTTGGCGCCAACGGGGCTATTACCTTCACGCCAGACGCAGCGTAAGGAGGAATCGCAATGCCTGAAATCAAATTTGAAACCGGTATCGTATCGTTCAAGCTGAACGACGCGGCGGAAGTCTCCTTCAACCCGACCGACAGCGCATTTGTCGAACAGATCTTCAACACCTTTGACGAGCTGGACAGGAAGCAGGAGGCGTATAAGGCCGAAGTCGACCACTGCGCGGACAAGAAGGAGATTTTCGCCATTGCCCGCCGCCGCGACGCGGAAATGCGGGACATGATCGACGGCCTGTTTGCCAAGCCTGTCTGCGCAGACCTGTTCGGCACTATGAACGTCTACGCGCTGGCCGACGGCCTGCCAGTATGGTGCAACCTCATGCTGGCCGTGATCGATCAGATCGACACGAGCTTCGCGGCAGAGCAGAAGAAGACCAACCCGAGGATTGCGAAATATACAGATAGATGGAAAACGCGCAGGCCCCCTGTTCGCGAAATATATTGATAGATGGGGAAAGTGATCTATTCCCTGCCGACCTCTGTTGAGGTCGACGGAACAGAATACGCGATCCAATCTGATTACCGCGCAATCCTCGATATCCTCGTAGCCCTGACAGACAGGGAACTGGACGAGCGGGATAAGGCGGAAGCGGCGCTGACCATCTTCTATCCCGACTTCGAAGAAATGCCCGTCAGCGACTATCAGGAAGCCCTGAACCAGTGCTTCCGCTTCATCGACCACGGGCAGGAGAATCGAGAGAAGAGAAAGCAGCCAGAGATCATGTCATGGGCGCAGGACTTTGATCTCTATATTGCGCCTATCAACCGAATCGCGGGCTGCGAGGTCAGGGCGCTGGAATACCTGCATTGGTATTCGTTTCTATCGTACTATCAAGAAATCGGAGATTGCCTGTATGCACAGGTGGTTTCTATCCGCGATAAAAAGGCCAGAGGGAAGAGCCTCGACAAACAGGAGAGGGATTTCTACCGGCGCAACCGGGATATCGTCGATCTGAAGACAACATACTCGGAGGCCGAAGCCGACCTGCTTGCCGTATGGGGAGTCGGGACAAAAAACAGCCGCCCCGGTTAAGGGGCGGCAGCAGGAAAAACTTATTTTTTATACTCGAAAACGATTTCGCTACCCCAGAAGCTTGGAGAGAATCGAATCTCGATCTCACTCCAATCCTGCGGCGCTTCATATCCGACGACACCTTTCATTTTCTTCCCGGCGGCAATCGTGCCGTCAAGCTGCGGCTCGTCGGAACTCATCATGGCGGTGAGGCTGAGGCTGGTTGTATAGCCATCAATGTAGCTTTCGAATGAAAGCATGGTGCTGGACGCAATATCGCGGGATGAATTGTTTTCGATCTCGAATTCGCACAGAACAAAGACCTTTCCATCATCCGGCGAGACGTAATTTTGGCCGGAATTCTCGGTAACACTGAGCAACGTGACCGCCACGCCGTCTAGAACGACCTGATCCCCAACGCCAAATGTTTCAGGCCCGGAATCGGATTGCTGCGGCGGCTGCTGCGAAGAAGAAACTGAGGTTCCGACCTTTTCCGGCTTGGAGGACGATCCGCAGGAAGCAAAGGCCGCGCCAATAAAGACGAAAAGACAGAGGAATACGATTAAAGCCGTCAGGCAGCCGCTGGGGCGTTTCGCCTGCTTTTTGGTTTTTAGCCCGCCAACAACGTCAACGCGGTTCGAGGCGTTAATCTTGATGGTAAAAAACGCATTCTGTTGCCCTTCGGCAATGGTAAAGGATATGGTTTTATCCAGACGGCGATACCGGTAAAAAGAAAGTTCGTGCTGGCCCGGAGCGGCCACGGCTCGAAGTTCTTCACCATTTTTCAGCGTGCCGACATCACAGCCATCCAATGCAACGCCGACGGTCAGGCCAGAACCGTAAAAAGAATTGTCCCGGCTGATTTGGATAATGCAATCACTCATATTTCTTCCCTCCTTACTTGGAAGATAACACAAATAATAACAAAAATCAACCGAAAAGGTGGTGAAAATATGGCAGATGGGAAAATTGTGATCGCTGTCGACGCGGACGCGAAAAAGGCACAAAAAGAGCTGGATACGCTGTCTGCGAAAATCGACAAGATGGAAGCCAAGCTAAACGAGGACACCGGCACGCAGAGCGGGATAAAAAAGGAACTCGACGCAGCGCTTCAGGCCGCAAAGCAGACGGAAGACGCGCTGAAATCGCTCCGCTCGGAGGCTGACCGCCTTAAGGGCATCACGTCCGGAAGCGCTTCGGCTAATCCAGCGGAGTACATAGACGCTTATTCTCGGCAGGCGGAGGTTGCTGCGCAGATCAAAGAGCAGGAACAGCTGCTGGTGCAGCAAAACAAAACGGCGGAAAAGCTTGGGAGTCAATATGCAAAGATCACCGACAAGGTGATAAACCAGGCTGCTGCGCTTGACGCTGCAAAGGCTAAAGCCGGAGAGCTGGTGCAGCAGATCACAAATGCCAGCGGATCTTCGGCCCGCATGGCCGAAGCGTCGGCGCGCGTCGAAAAAAGCATGAATAAATTCGGGAGAAGATTAAGCGGGGTGCTGAGGAGCGCGCTGGTCTTTACTGTCCTGTCCCGCGGCCTTTCCCAGCTGCGCAGCTGGCTTAGCGAGACGATCAAGAAAAGCGACGAAGCGCGCGCGGCAGTTGCCAGGCTGAAGGGCGCTCTGCTCACGCTTGCGCAGCCAATCATGAAGGTGGTTATTCCTGCTTTTATCCTTCTTGTGAACGTGCTGACTCGAATTGTAAACGCGCTTGCAACACTGGTTTCGAAGCTGTTCGGAACGACTTTTCCGAAATCTGCGGCGGAAGCCGCTGCGGCATATGGAGACGAGGCGGAAGCAATCTCCGATGTGGGAGACGCAGCAAAAAAAGCAGGGAAAAGCATGGCGTCGTTTGACGAAATCAACCAGCTTTCGAATGATTCCGGAAGCAGCGGCGGCGCAGGAGCGGGTGGCGGAATCGGATCCGATACAATAGCACCCGATTTCAGCGCCATGATAAAGGATCAGCTGACATCAATTACAGAATTGTTTGTGGGCGCGGCATTGCTTGCGCTTGGCGCAATTCTCACGTTCAGCGGCGCGAACATCCCGCTTGGAATAGCGCTTATGGCAGTTGGCGCGCTGGCGGTGTGGGACGCGGTAAGCAATCACTGGGGAGAAATCGCTGGAATCCTGCAAGGGCAAGTCGGACTTATCACGGCGATTGTAAGTACTGCCTTGCTTGCAATCGGCGCGCTCCTTGTCTTTTCTGGCGCAAACATTCCGCTTGGCCTCGGACTGATGATCGCCGGTGCGGTCGGCCTTGCGGCCACTGTGGCGGCAAACTGGGGCTCAATTACAGAAGCGCTGCAAGGGCCCATCGGAATCATTACGGCAATCGTAAGCGGGGCGCTGCTTGTTGTCGGCGCGATCTTAGCGTTCAGCGGCGCAAACATTCCTATCGGCATTGGGCTGATGGCGGCCGGGGCGGTCGGTCTCGCTGCGGTAGCGGCTGTTAACTGGGACACGATCACGGCGGCCCTGCGGGGCCCTGTCGGAAATATTGTAGCGATCGTGGGTGCGGCATTGCTTGCGCTTGGCGCAATTCTCACATTCAGCGGTGCGAATCTGCCGCTCGGTATCGGGCTGATGGTTGCAGGAGCGGCAGGGCTTGCAGCAACAGCAACTATCAACTGGGATACGATCAAAACAAAACTGCAAGGGCCGATAGGGAAGATCACCGCGATTGTCAGTGCGGCGCTGCTTGCGGTCGGTGCGATCCTTGCATTTACAGGCGCAAGCCTTCCGCTTGGAATCGGGCTGATGGCTGCGGGCGCAATCGGACTTGCAGCAACGGCGGCTGTCAACTGGAATACGATTCAGGAAAAAATGAAAGGGCCGCTTGGCAAAATTACTGCAATCGTTGGCGGCGCGCTCCTTGCGCTTGGCGCGGTTCTCCTGTTCACAGGTGCAGGAATTCCGCTCGGGCTTGGACTTCTCGCAGCGGGCGGCGTAAGCCTGGCTGCGGCTATTGCGCCGAACTGGGATTTTATTGTCAGCAAGGTAAAAGATTGCTGGGGCAAAATCAAAGATTTCTGGAAGAAGAACATTGCGCCTGTATTCACAGGCGAATGGTGGGCCAATCTTGCGAAAAACGCCATGAACGGCCTGATTGCCGAAATCGAGAGTGGGATCAATCGCGCGCTTGGCGGTTTGGGCGGCCTTGTGAACGGGGCGATTAGGCTGCTGAACAAGGTTCCGGGCGTAGACATTGGAAATGTAAGCTGGGGAAATGTCCAACTCCCCCGCCTAGCCTCCGGCGCGGTCATCCCGCCGAACCGGGAATTCATGGCCGTCCTCGGCGACCAGAAGAGCGGGACGAACATCGAGACGCCGCTTTCCACGATGGTGCAGGCATTCAAACAGGCCATGACCGAGACCGGCGTAGCGGGAAGCAGACAAATGACGGTTATCTTCCAGCTTGACCGGCGTGAGCTTGGCCGCACGATCTATCAGCTGAACAACGAAGAGACGCAGCGCGTCGGCGTGAAGCTGGCGGGGGTGAAGACATGAGAAGCGCACTGAGCCTTGATGGCAAGGCGTATTACAATCTGCACGTCGTAAGCTGCAAGCGGTCGTTCTCCGTCCTAGACGGTGACAATGCCGGGCGCGTTATGACCGGCGCGATGACCCGTGATATTATCGGCACGTATTACAACTACAGCCTTGAAATTGATCCTGTATCGTCAGACCCGGAGGAATACGATGATTTTTATGAGAGCATTTCTGCCCCGGTCGACAGCCACGTGCTGACCGTCCCATATGCGCAGGGGACTATGACCTTTGACGCCTATGTAGCAAACGGCGACGATGAGCTCGCCGGGAGCTACGACGGGCGCAATGATTGGGGCAATCTGACGATCAATTTTGTCGCCATGAAGCCCAAGAGGACGCCGGTATGAGTGTACGCGTGATCTATGAGGACGTAGCGGTAGGCGCAGCAGCGGCGGCAAGCGTTGCAAGCACCGCTGCGCAGCCCTTCTCCGACCTTCCGGAACTGCCGTATGGCACAGAGTCGGTGATCGTCGCAACAAACGAGCTGAACCAGTGGATGCTGGACGGCTCCCGCCCAATCCTCACGACCGAGCGGGCGGCTTTCTGGTCTGCCAAGCCGAGCAAAGCAGACTGCACCTTCGACGCAAACCCGACGCTGACCATCACGCTGGACGGCACGTTCGCAAGCTCCGGCATTTACCTCTATTTTGACGGTGGCACCGGCGACTATTGCAGCGCCCTGACCATGACGTGGTACAACGGAGAGACAACCGTCGCGTCGCAGGACTTCACGCCGGACGGCCAGAAGTATTTCTGCGCAAAGCCTGTCTCCGGATACAACAAACTCGTGATCGAGCTGAAAAAGACGAGCCTGCCGTACCGGTACGCGAAACTCAGACAGATATTCTTCGGCATCGTCCGGGAATTCGAGCGGGAGGACCTGCGCAGCGTCAGCGTCACCGAGGGCGTCAGCGTGATTTCTGACGACGTGGAGATCAACACACTGGATTTCACGCTCGACAATTCGGACAACATCGACTTCATTTTTCAGGAAAAGCAGCCCGTCAGCGCCTACGACGGTGCAAAGCTAATCGGCGTCTTTTACATCAAAAGCTCGTCCCGGTCGAGCGCCCGGCTCTATGATGTCTCCTGCCAGGATGCGCTCGGCGTTCTGGACGATGAGCCTTTTGCGGCGGCAATCTATAGCGAGAAAAACGCAAAAGAGCTGATAAGCTCGATCCTCGGCACGCATTTCACGCTGGATTTTGACGCGGCGCTGGAGAACGAGACAGTAACTGGCTATATCCCAGACTGTACCAAGCGCGAGGCGCTTCAGCAGATCGTCTTTGCCCTGCGCGCGACCATCGATACAAGCGCGTCGCGTGGCGTGCGCGTTCGGAGGCTCACAGCGGCCTCTCCTGCCACGATCCCACTTGACCGGACATATACCGGCGGCAGCGTGGAAACGGCGGCTGTGGTCACGGAGATCCGCGTGACGGCACACAGCTACTCGACGTCCGGAAGCGGAGAGAGTGTGGAGGTCGGCGGTACGACCTACTATCACACGACGTCGGTCACGTCCAAGGCCAATCCGAACGCCACCACGCAGACCAAGCCGAACGTCATTGAGGTGCGCGATGCGACGTTGGTAAACAGTGAAAACGTAGCCGCCATTGCGCAGCACATTTATGATTACTATATGCGTCGCCAGACACACAGCGTCCGCATCGTCATGGACAAAGAGGCCCCCGGCGATTATGTGCGGACGACAACGCCGTGGGGCACGAAGATCACCGGAACGATCACCAGTATGGACATTCGCCTCAGCGGAATCGCGGCGGCAGAATGCAAGATTATCGGCACATAGAACGGAGGTGCGGCATTTGGTACAGGGAGATTCGTATAACCTTAGTGTTACCATCAAGAATAAAGGGCAGCCTCTGGACGTTGCAAGCGTTGAAAAGGTGGAAATTTCTCTGCTTTATCTGCAAAAGAGCTATCCGGGAGAGATCGGATACGAGGACGGAAAGTTTCTGTTTCCCCTCACCCAGCAGGAGACCTTTCGGCTCCCGAAGCTCTGCCAGATGCAGGTGCGCGTGAAATTCAAGAGCGGTGACGTGATTGGCTCGGAGATCAAGCAGATCGACGTTGCGCACGCGCTATCAAAGGCGGTGTTGTGATGGGCGGCATTGAATTTGAACTCAAGAACCGCGATCCGGTCGACGTTTCCTTTAACGTTTCCGTGCGTGCCGGCGGCGGCTCTGGCGGCGGAGGCATTGCATCGGCGCAGATCGATGAGATCCGCGTGCTGACAAAATCGGACTATGACGCGCTGGACAAAAAGGACGCGCGGACACTGTATCTGTTGGAGGGATAGCATGCTGGCAGTTGGAATCAAACGCATTCTGGAGCTGTTCATCGGATCCATGGGCATCAAGTCCGCCCATCTGGGCGAGAAAACCATCTATGAAAGGCCGGGCGGCTTTTTGTACATCGAACTCAAAAGTGAAGAAAGGGGTTAAAACCTGATGGCAAGTTTTTTTAATTTAACGCTCGATACGCTGGCGCCTGCCGGCCTATCGATCATCCTGAATGACGGCGCACAGTACGCGACAAGCGCCAACGTCACCGCGAAGATCTCCGTCTCCGATGAAGTAACGACGGGCTATCAGATGAAGATCTGGGGCACGAAGACGGCGGAGACGGAAGAGGCTGCGTCGTGGGAGACGTTCGCCGCAACAAAATCCATTACGCTCCCGGACGGCGACGGCCTGAAGACGATCTATGTAAAGGTGCGCGACGACGTCGGCAACGAATCGGCTGCGGCCAGCGACTCCATCACGCTCAATTCCACGATTCCCGCCGTGACCATCACCGGCCCCGACAAGAGCCGCATTTCCAAGGTAACGGGCTACGACGCAGCGGCGTTCTCCTTCGTCTGCGATGTGGACTTTGAGGAATACACCGTCCGCGTCGTCCCGGCGACGAGCAGCCTGCACACGGCGGGCACGCAGATCCCGGCGACGGGCGGCTCCACGAACGTCAGCGGCACGGCGGGCGGCTACAAGAAGAACACCGCCATCAACGTCACCATCAAGGGCGCAGACCTCGAAACAGCGTCTTCCGGCGACGGCGTGAAGATCGTGAAGGTCTTCGTCAAGAACGCCGCCGGGACGTGGAGCGCAGCCTAATGGCCGCGCCGGAGTTGACCTTCTCCATTACCGGAAACAAGATATCGGCAGTCTCGGGATTCGACTCGATCACCGTCACATTCTCGTCGGACATCGCCTATACGGCTTTTGAGTGCCGCGCGACGAAGTCCGGCGAGGATTGGGGCCGCGGGAAGGGCGCTTTGATCGCGTCCTTCTCACAGACCCCGGCGGGTACGAAGCGCACCTTTGAGGTCTACGACGATTTTCTGATGTCCGGAGACGGAGAATACCGCATTTCGTTGTTCGCGCAGAGCGCGGACGGCAGCTGGAACGACAATTACGGATTTATCCCGCTTGGTCAGCCGCAGCCGCTGAAAACGGCAGACGGCGAGGATTTTCTGTGCATGAAGGAGTGATCACATGGCGTACAACAGCCAGTACACCGGCGCGCAGATCGACGAGGCCATCGGCGACGTGCACGGAAACAAAGCCGCATGGAGCGGCAAGCAGGACGTCCTTCTCGCCTCCGGTGCTTCCGTCGGGGACCTGATCAAGGTCAAGGCGGTGGACGCCAGCGGGAAGCCGACAGCGTGGACGGTGGCCGTCGCAGGCACGGACTACCTCAAAACCGCCCCTGTAACATCGATCAACGGCAAGACCGGAGCTGTCAAGGTTCGCGAAGTGCCGTCTGTCACCGCCGCTGATAATGGAAAATTTCTGCGGGTTGTTTCCGGTGCGTGGGCGGCGGTAGAGATCGCAAACGCGAATGGAGGGAGCTTCTGATGGCAACTGAATATTTAACGAACGATATAGAACTCACGTCAGTTGCCGATGCCATCAGAGAAAAAGGCGGAACATCCGACCCGCTGACTTACCCAGATGGTTTTGCAAGCGCGGTTCGTGCAATTCAAACCGGGATCGTTCCGCAACTGGTCGTAACGGTATCCGCGGGTGCGATAGTCACAGCGACACACGGCTCCAAAACGATCAGCGGAACATCTGACAGCACCGGAGTCTGTACGCTTATCGTGCCGGAAGCCGGAACATGGAGCGTATCCGCGACGCTGGACGGGAAAACATCTGACACAAAATCCGTATCTATCACGGACAGCTACGCGGTGTCGCTTAATTTTGTATATCCGACACTGAATAAAAATACTTGGGAAACAATAAAAAATATATCCGACGCGGGACAGGGCGCGAACTATTGGAGCGTCGGTGACCGAAAGGCTGTAACGCTAAACGGCACGGTTGGACATTTTACACTATCTAATTACACAACATATGCGTTCATTATTGGATTTAACCATAACGCGAGCCTAGAAGGGGAAAACCGTATCCATTTCCAACTTGCAAAGACCGCGCTCTCCGGCGGTACGGACGTGTGTTTCTGCGATAGTTACTATACCTCGCCCGTTTCGACAACCGGCTATTTCTCTATGAACAGTAGTGCAACGAACTCCGGCGGATGGGCGAGCTCGCAAATGCGTACAAATATTTGCGGGACAAGCCTCTCGAGCTATTCCGGAACGATTATCGAAGTCATTCCGGCGGCGCTCCGTGCAGTCCTAAAGTCCGTTACCAAGTACACGGACAATACGGGAAATAATAGCACATCCGCGAGTGCGGTCACGGCGACAAAGGATTACTTTTTCCTCCTCTCGGAGTTTGAGGTTTTCGGGAGCATTTCGAGAGCAAACTCGAACGAGGCGAGTAAGCAAGCGCAGTACGCCTATTATTCCGCTGGAAACAGCAAGGTAAAGTACAAGCACAACGGAACGAGCACCGCCGCTCGTTGGTGGCTCCGTTCTCCGCTTGCGAGCAGCTCCGACGGTTTCGAGAATGTGAACACCAATGGGACAGCCGAAGACCGCACCGCGCGCGCTTCCTTCGGCTTCGCGCCCGGCTTTTGCGTATGAGGAACAAACACATGGAGTATATCGTGTACAAGCGGTTCCGTGGGCATGGCATCGATGGAGAATTTAATCTCCGATACGGAACTGTGGTATCGGAGCTCGAAGGGTTCCTGTTTGCAGCAGATGGCAGGCGGATATGCGCTGCGACATCCGAAAACGGATGGGAGCATTTTAGGCAGAATACACCAGAGGGCGCGATGCGGCAGGAAATGCTTGAACGCCTTTATCGCTGGTATGAAAAAAACGGCTGCGGCGAAGACTTTACGGATGAAAAATGGCCGGGGCAGGAAAACGGCTACTGGAAAAATCGGTTGAGAACCGCAAGTACAGAGCGATTGGAGAAAATCTATCAAGAGAAATTTGGAGGGACGCCATGTATGCAGTAAAACAGGACGGCGCGTTTGCCGGGTATGCAGACAGTATTGTGCCCATTCGACTACACGGCAACGGTTGTTATGTCCCGTGCAAGGAAGATCAAGCAGAAGGATTTTGCGCTAAGATGGCTGTGATTATTACAGATAGAGAAGGAACTGAACATCAGGTGCTTTCTGACATGGTGTTTCATCTCACAGACCATACGCTGAAAGGTACTGAGCCAGAAGGCAGCTATGAGGAAATGGGCGCGGCACTGCCACTCACAGATGCAGAAACAGCGGCGAAAATTTTACTTGGGGAGACAGATTGATGAGTTACACAGAAAGAGCCAGAGCATTGAGACCCTATATTGAAAAAGCGTCTATTAGCTTACCCGATGAGGATGCACTGCAAGCAGTAGAGTTATTCCCACAGTGGGTGACAGGCCATTCTTACGCGGTCGATGATCGGCTGCAATACAATGGCGTATTATATCGCGTGGTGCAGGCGCATACCTCACAGGCAGACTGGACACCGGATATTACACCGGCACTGTTTGTGATCGTTTCACTAGAGGAATGGCCGGAATTTGTGCAACCTACGGGTGCGCATGATGCCTACAATAAGGGTGACAAGGTGACGTTTGAAGGCAAGCATTACATCAGCTTGATTGACGGGAATGTATTTTCACCAGCGGAATATCCGGCTGGTTGGCAGGAACAGGCGTAAATTTGAGAATATGGGAGGAAACATAAGGGAGAACACCATGGACACCAAGACCATCATCGTCACCCTCGTCACCGACCGGACGCAGGCGGACGTGGAGCGGGTGCGGGAGCTGGCGGCGAAGGGGTTCGCGGCCATGACCGCAGCCGAGCAGGCGGAATGGCTGACCGGGATGAAGGGCGCGTACAACGCCGCTGATCTCAATCGCGTGGGAATCGCCCTGAACTATCTGGCGGCGCGCCTCAGCTCGATCTGCGGCAAGAGCATCGCGTGGACGGCTAAAACCGATTGGGCCGTAACGGACATTATAACGGCATCACAGGCCGAGGCATACCGCAAGCAGGTGCAATCCATCCGCGACGCGCTTGCGTATCCTGCCGGAACACCGGATGCGCCCGGCCTCAACCGCCTGACATACACCGGCGCGAATGATATCGAGCGCATTCTTGCGCTCTGCGAAGACTTAATCGTCAACGTTGCAAAATCTTTTCGCCACACCGGCGCGGCGGAGTGCGCCGCAGGAGGATTACTCACATGAAAGATAGGCAGCCAACACAGGTTTTAGCCAACGGCGCGATCCGCTACGGCGTCTATAACGCCGACGGCACGCTCAACCACTACGAATACCTCAAGCGCGAGGACGCGCCCACCGTCGAGGGCACGCCTCTCAACAAGGCGAATCTGCTGTCCGATACCACTGCCGCCAAGCTCTGGCCAAACGCCGCCACCCGCCCGGAAGACCCGACCGTCAACGACGCGCTTGGCAAGATTGCGGAGGGTACGGCCAAAGTCGGCGACATCGCTATCACCGCCCGCACAGACCTCTCCGATGCATGGCTCCCGTGCGACGGGCGCACTGTATCACAGGAGCAGTATCCAAAACTGTTTTCTGTGCTCAGAAGCTCTGCCGCGCCGCTTCCGTGGGCGTTGAAGACATCGAATATTCAGCCTGTAGCTATGTGGTATCTGAATGGGGAATGGGTCGGCCTGTACGACAGAAAGTTCTGGACGTCGCCCGATTTGGAGACGTGGACGCAGCAGACAGATATGCCGACCGGACTCTTGCTGATATCGGATGTGCAGTATGCAAACGGCACTTATTACGCTGTTTTTTCCGGAGACTCCACAGAGTTAAACGGAGTGTACACAACACGTAGCCTCGATACGCCGTTTGCGCTATATGCAAGCGGCATCCTGCCTGGAAGCGCTGGACTGAAGATGTTTATTACACCAAACGTTCTGTATATCTACAAAGTAAGAAGCAAATACGAAGCCTATAACAATTACACGGGAAGAGAAGTAAATGCCAGCTACGTAAACCAAACAACGAAGGAAATAGTAGGAATCTCAGGCTTTATCAGCGGAATTGTATTTTACGCCGAAGAAAAGGACTGCTTTTACAAACTGAACTGTAGCACCAGCGGCACACTGAAGACTTCAAAGGCAAAAACCCTGATCAATCCGACGTGGGAGGCAGTCAGCAGCGTAAACATCGAAGAATTAACTCCGTCCTTCAACCAGCCGTCGACGTACACCTATCACGCTTTGATGTCAGCTTACCATTGTGGGGCAAATATAATTGCTTTTTTTGCACTGGTGAACGCTGCTTTCTCTGGTGCGGGAACCACGATGTATAGCGGATATATGGTATACAGGTATTCTGCGGACTACGGTGCAACATGGGAAAACGGGAAGGTAGTTTTCTACAAAACCGATAGTTACTCGCTCGACAACTATACGAACGGCAAATACGAAAACGGGCTTTTAGTGCTTTCGGAAACCGCAAGCGAATCTGAAAGTGCTGGTCGAACGGAAAAGATCATTGCGATCAGCGCTCCAGCATCCGGCCCGGTATATGGAGACGTACTGGGGAGCGGCGTCGACAGTATTGCACTATCGCCGGACGGGGGAGCGGCATACATATCATCAAATGGGCTGGCGTACTGCGATTATAGCGCGGCGGGAAAAGAAATCCCTACCATCGGGACGGACACAAGAAGCAATGCCTACATCAAGGCGCTGGAGGAATAGCCATGCGGGATAGAATCGGCACAAATGATCTTGCAAACGGCGCTGTCCGGTATGGGGTGTATGACGCGGCGGGAAGCCTTCTGCGGTATGAATGGCTTCGCCCGGATGACGAGCCGCTGGAGGCCGGGACGCCGCTCACGGCCGGAAACCTGCTGACGGCACAGAGCGCTGCAAAGATCTGGCGAGCGGGCGACGCACCGGCGAACCCGATGGTAAATGAGGCATTCGGGAAGCTGTCGGAGCCGAATTATCACGTCGGCGATATCCTTACGACCGTCCGCGTCCTCTCCGCCCCGTGGCACGCGTGCGATGGCTCAACCTTCGATCAGACTGCATACCCGGCCCTCTACGCCGTCCTCGGCGGCACGACGCTGCCGACGATCAGCTATTCCAGCGATACCACCACCTACATCAAAATGGCGGACGATTAGCCCGGCAAATAAAAGAGAAAGGTACAGAAAAATGGACACCAAGACCATCATCGTCACCCTCGCCTGCGCCGCGCTTGGCTCATCCGCGCTGACGGCGGTAGTCAATGCCATCGTCAGCGCGGTTCAGAAAAAGCGCGGCAAGGCCACAACGCAGGAGGCGCATCTAGCCGAGATCGACAAAAAGCTCGGAAAAATGCAGGAGCATCAGGACGAGCAGTATCTGGCAATCCTCCGCCTTACGATCATGAGCGAGGAAATGCCAATGGCCGAGCGCCTGATCGCCGGAGAGAAGTATAAAAAAATGGGCGGGAACGGCGACGTGAAAAAATTCCTGCACCAGCTGGAGGCGCAATGCGGGCACAGCAGTGCGCAATAAATTGGGAGGCAGATATGCGGGTAAAAGGCAAGTGGAGCAAGGGGGAAATGGCGCGAACCATTGTTGTGTACTTGCTCCAGCTCATCACGACGGTAATTGTCTGGGCCTGCGCTCTGAAAACCGTCGCCGTCCTAATTGCAGTCATCCGCAGCCCGGAGCTCGGCGCGTCGGTCGACCTGTCCGACGTGCTCGGCTTTACCGGCTGGGCAACCATCACAGAGCTTGGCCTGCTTGCCTTCAAGCGGGTTTTTGCAAAAAAGAATGATCCGGTAGAATAACGAAAGGGGTACACAATATGTATAAGCGAGTGAATTTTGAACCGATGGATAAACACCTGTCGGAAAGCATTCGGGGGAAGCTTGAAGAAGCGGAAGCGCTCATCATGCAGCTCCCGGCGGGAAGGAATAGAAGTATCGCCCTGACAAAGTTGGAGGATACAATGCTTCGTGCGAACCTCGCAATCTCTGACGCGGTTGCGACGAGAAGCGAAAGCGAAACAAAGGACTGAAAGGAGCATACATATGGAAAACATCAAGAAGCGGCTCGGCAATCTGCTGAGCGTCAAATCTATCGTCACACTGGTGCTGACGGCGGTATTTGCGTACATGGCAGTCGCCGGGAAGATCTCGCAGGACTTTATGATGGTATATACCGTCGTGATCGCGTTTTACTTTGGCACACAGAGCCAGAAAGCGCAGGACGCGATCGACAACGCCACAAAGGAGGATGCGCAGAAATGAGCATCAAGATCGGGCAGGCCAGTCTCGGCGAGACGGGCGGCCGCAACCAGCAGCCCGGCAATCAGACCGGGCGGGAGCTGAATATCTCCAACTGGTACAATGGCCGCTGGCTCGGCGTCCTGCGCTACAAAAGCCGCAAAAAGGCTGCGCGGGCCGCGCAGACGTGCGAGGCGGCCATTAAAAACCGGAACATCGGTTACGATATGAGCGACCGGAACACGGCGTACGAGGCCGCAAAGGCCGTCCGATGGGACGTGAGCAAGATTGAAGAGCCAGTGGAGACGGATTGCTCCGCGCTCATGACGCTCTGCGCCGTGGCCGCAGGCTGTGAGGCCGTCGCCGCGCTCTACAAAAAGCAGGGCAACAGCTGCACCACCTACTGTATGCTGCACGATTGGCCTGCGACGGGAGACTTCGAGCTGCTGACCGGCAGCAAGTATCTGACGACGGACGCCAATCTCCTGCGCGGGGACGTACTGGTAAGCTCGGGCCATACCGTGATGGCCCTCGAAGATGGAAAAAATGCAGAGGAGGAAACTGAGATGGTAGAAAAGAGCAAAATCATCGTGGACGGCAAGGAAGTCGCCGTCGAGCGGATCCTGAAAAACGGCACGAACTACGTAAAGGTGCGGGATCTCGCCGCCGCGCTGGATCTCGAAGTGAGCAACAAGGGCAATATCGCTGTGCTGAATCACAAGGAAAAGTAAGGAGGCGGGGCGTATGTCGCCGCAGGCGCGGGCCAAGCTGCCGCCAGAGCTGGGCAGGCTGACCAGAAAGGATATGGAGGCCGTGATCTATCAGGCCAATCTTGGCCGGGAAAATGAGAAGATCGCGCAGCTCTATTTTGTGGATAAGCTTCCCCAGGTAGACGTTGCAACAGAGCTGTTTCTGGGCCGCGCCACGGTCCAGCGCCGCCTGCCGGAGATCATGCGGGAGATGCAGCGGACATCCAGCAAACTGTATAACTGAGATAAGCGCCGAGAAATCGGCGCTTATTTTTAAAAATTTCCGCATTTTCCTCTTGACAATTACACGCATTGCGTGTATAATAAGGCCATAAGATAAAGCAAGGCGATAAGCCGGAAAGAGGTACATCATGGAAACCAAGATCATCAACAACCGTTACGAACTCATTGCTTGCACTGCCATTGCCACCGAGGCTGGTGACACGGAAGAACAGTCCGCGATCCTCTGCCGCGATATGGATGCCTGCCTGGGCGATGCATTCTGCGTGTACTTTGGCTACACGCTGGACGAACTTGCAGACAGCATTGAAGACGCTGACTATCCCGATTTCAGCGACGATACACTCGCCACCGTCCGCATCGACGGTCAGCCCATCAGCGCGTACTGCTTCTGATCGTTAGAAGCAGAGAATCCGCTTCGGTGTTCCAGCACCGAAGATGAAGCAAAACAAAATACGGCACAAAATTGGAGGATGGAAGACATGTTTAATATCGTTTCCGCGTGGGGAGCGCAGACAAATCTCCACTATAACCCGGACACTGCAAATAATGGTGGTGGCTACTGGCAGTATGCTGGGGGTATTGTGGCCGACATAGGTGGTCAGCTCGTCACCGTTGAAGTCGACGATATGTCCTGCGGTGATTTTGGCAGCCGCGTGTATTTTTCCGTGACTGCTGATGGCTTCTGCTGGAATTTTTCAGACGGCACAATGGACGGTGCGTCCGTTGACACCTCGGAGGATGTCTTGGGCGTTCTGCGGTCCATCTCCGGCGTTCTGGGCGTGGACGCCGAAGCGCTGATTTCTGCCGCGTTGGATGCGGCGAACATCTGCGCGTGGGAGGTATGCTATGCCGACTGACGTCCAGCGCCGTGCTCACGGTTGAAAAAATATAAGGAGGTACCACCATGAAACTCACACCCGCAATCCGCGCTGCTCTCTACGCCGAAACCGGCGCATACACCGACCGCGACGCCTATGTCTCCGATATGGCGCTGTCCAGCGTCTGGGGCGACGCCGAAGACGCCGAGGTTCCGGCGGAGCGGCTGGCGCTGCTCGGCGGGATCTGGGACGGCACACACTGCACGATTCCAGAGCTGATCAAGATGTACGGCCTGACGCAGACCGGATTTGCGCAGTATTTTGGAATCCCGCTGCGCACCGTGCAGGACTGGTGCGGCGGACGGCGTGGATGCCCGCCGTATGTGGCCGCGATGGCGGCAGAGATTCTGGCTGTAAACGAACGATAACAAAAACTAAGCCCGTGGAATAACCGCGGGCTTAAATTTTGAACCAAATTGATACACAACTGAGGCACAAGAAGCAGCAAGAAGGCCCATACTGAACACATCAAAGGAGTGTTCGGTATGGGCTTTTCTTATTTTAATCCAAACCCCGCCGGGCTGAAAGTCGGGGACTGCACCGTCCGGGCCATCGCAAAGGCGACCGGGAAGAGCTGGGACGAGGTGTATATCGGCCTGTGCCTGCAAGGGCTGATCATGGGCGATCTGCCAAGCGCAAACAGCGTATGGAGCGCTTACCTCCGGCAGCAGGGATTTACGCGGAACGTGATACCGAACACGTGCCCGGACTGCTATACCGTCGCGGATTTCTGCGCAGATCATCCGCGCGGCGTGTATGTGCTGGCGTTATCAAGCCACGTTGTGTGCGTGGAGGATGGGACTTATTTTGACACGTGGGATTCTGGGAGTGAAATTCCACTGTTTTATTGGGCAAAGGAGGAAACATGATGTTTGGACAACAGCCGTATGTGTATCAGCAGCCGATTTACAATCAGCCGCCCATGCCGCAGATGCAGGAGCCGCAGATGCAGATGCGTCCGCAGTATCAGCCCGCGCCGCAGATGCCAGCTTATCAGCCGCAGCCACAGCAGCCGCAGAACCAGTCGATCATCTGGGTTCCGAACGAGCAGGCGGCGAACGACTTCATTGTAGCGCCTAACAACGCCGTTACATTGTGGGATATGAATGCGCCTGTCGTGTACGTGAAAAAGGCCGACGCGAGCGGGAAACCGGCCATGACGACCTACGACCTTGTAGAGCGCGCACAGGCCGTTATAACGCCCACGGCGGCGCGAAAAGGCATGATGGAGGAATACGTGACGCGCAAGGAGTTCGACGAGCTTGTGGCGAAGCTGGCCGCTCCAAGCGTCAGACCGCGAAAGATGAAGGAGGCGGACAATGAACCCACTGTTTAATGCGCTCGGCGGCGGACAGATGCCCGGCCAGATGGGGCAGTTTCAAAATATGGTGCAGCAATTCCGGCAGTTTCAGCAGACGTTTCAGGGCGACCCGAAAGCAGAGGTAGAAAAACTGGTACAGAACGGGAAAATCACGCAGCAGCAGCTGAATCAAATGCAGCAAATGGCTGTGCAATTCCGGCAGCTGCTCGGATAAAACGAATCTTAATTCGTGGCCACGATTGAGATAAATTTCAAAATCTACGAAAGGAGAATTTTATGAGTCTTACTGATGGCGGCATTCAGCCGACTATGCCCGTCCAGCCTGCCAATAACTACGGCGGCGGTATGGGGATGTGGGGTGATAACTGGATCTGGATCATTGTGCTGTTTTTGTTCGGCTGGGGACGCAACGGCAACGGCTGGGGCGGCAATGGCAGCGGCGGCGTGATGGACGGTTACGTGCTGACGTCCGATTTCGCAAGTGTTGAGCGTAAACTCGACAGTATGGCAAACGGCATTTGCGATTCCACGTTTGCCCTGAACAATGCCATTACCGGCGGCTTTGCTACGACCACGCAGGCCCTCAACAGCGGTTTCCAGAACGCCGAACTTTCTCGTTGTAATCAGCAGGCCGCGCTTATGCAGCAGCTGAACAACATGGCGATGCAGGCACAGGAGTGCTGCTGCGAAAACCGCGCTGCAATCGCCCAGGTGCGCTACGACATGGCGACGCAGGCGTGCGACACCCGCAACACCGTGCAGAACACCACGCGCGACATCATCGACGCGATGAACTGCGGCTTCCGCAGCATCGACCAGCGTCTGACGGCGCAGGAGCTTGCGGCGAAGGACGCGAAGATCGCCGAGCAGAACCAGCAGCTTTTCGGATACCAGCTGGCGGCATCGCAGGCGGCACAGAACAATTACCTTGTTTCCACGCTTCGCCCGAGTCCCAGCCCGGCCTATGTTGTAGCGAATCCGTACTGCTGCAACAGTGGTTACAACTACGGCTGCGGCAACTGCGCGTAACAACTCCATATCGTAGAGCTTTTTCGTGGCCTCACGAAAATGGTCGGCCCCCATTGCCGATACTCGATAGCAACGCGGCGGGGCAATCGTCCCGCCGCTGTATTTTTTATGAAAGGAATGATTTTATGGCTGAATTTACATCATCCGGGATTCAAACTGTCGCCGCTGGGCAGAACGTCCCGCTGATCTCCACGGCGGCTTGCGGAAAGCCGTGCATCGTACATCGCGAAGGAAGCGGGCTCGTTACGCTGCGCGGGCTTACGCAGCAATGCAAGGCAAAGTTCCGCGTATCCTTTGGCGCGAATATCGCTATCCCTACAGGCGGAACAGTAGGCACCATTACCGCTGCGCTTGCAATCAACGGCGAACCTCTGAGCAGCGCCACAGCGGCCGTAACCCCTGCGGCTGTTGAGAACTATTTCAACATCTTCGTTTCCACATTCGTGGAAGTCCCGCGCGGCTGCTGCCTGACTGTAGCGGCGAAGAACACCAGCGCGCAGGCGATCAGTTTCGCAAATAGCAATATGATCGTCGAGCGCGTATCGTGAAAGGAGGATGCAATATGTACGATTTGAGAAACCTGCGTGAAATGCTCTGCAAAGAGCTTGACGAAATCGCCGACAAGCGTGAAATGTCTGCGGGCGATCTGGACGCGATCCAGAAGCTGACGAGTTCCATCAAGAATACCTACAAGATCGAGATGGCTGAAGACGGCGGCTATTCCCGCGATGGCGAGTGGGAGGCGGATATGCGCGGTACTTACGGCCGGGGCAGCTCTTACCGTGGCCGCCGCCGTGACGCAATGGGCCGCTATACCCGCGCTGATGCCCGCGAGCATATGCGCGCGCAGCTGGAGGATATGATGCGCGACGCGGACGACGATAAAACCCGTGACGCGATCCGCCGCTGCATGGAGCAGATCGAGCGGGCATAAGGGGGATATGATATGCTGGATAAAGCCGAGATCCGCAAGGAGATAGCGCGGCTGGAATATGAGGAATCCAGCTATCCCAATTATGCCAAACTGGCAGATCTTTATGTGATACGCGATAAGATGCAGGAAGAGGAACGGGGCGACGGCGGTAGGTATGTGGGTTCCTACTCCGGCGCTCCCGCCCCTGTGACCGCAGAACCGGCTACCGTGGGCGAGTACGGGGACAGTGAGTTTTTACTTGCGGTAGCTGGGAAAGACCCGGCAAAGGCTTGGGCGGTCGTTGATGAACTTATGGACACATTATCGCTTGTGAACCGAAAAGTCTATGATTCCATGCTTCGGAAAATAAAGTCCATGTAGCAAAAAATAGGGGAGTCCCCTCGCATTGCACTGAATTTGTAGCATACAATGTAGCATACGGGAAATGATTTTATGTTACAGAGCGTGTCATAACGTGATTTTTCGCTTTTTGAAAATACGCAGAAAATGGGGCGAAAAGCATAAAAAAGTACCGATTTTAGCTTTAAAACAGCTAAAATCGGTACTTTGGCGCGGAAGGAGAGATTTGAACTCTCGCGCGCTTTTTAGACGCCTACTCCCTTAGCAGGGGAGAAAAAACCATTGAAAACACTGGGGAAATTGGCATTTGTAACATATTTTGTAGCATACAGAATTCACTCTGGCGAGTCGTTTTGCAACTGATTTACGGCATCGACCATGCCTTTCATGTCCGGGTGTACGTACCGTTGGGTAGTCGTTATCTTCGTGTGGCGCATGATTTCCTTGATCGTAAACGGGTCGATGTTTTTCATCGCGAGGGCTGTAGCGGTTGTATGGCGGCATGAGTAAGGTGGTAGCTTTTGCACTCCGGCGAGCTCCAAACACTCATAATATCTCTTGTAAAAATTATCTTTGTTTATGCAGCAGATATTTCCGACGCGCGATTTGCTTTCTTCGCATAGTTCATGCAGCACCGGCGCAACGAAATCCGGGAAGACCATAGGCGTTTCCTTCCGCTTCTTTGTCTTTATGCCGCCTCGGACGATCTCATTCTTTTCAAAGTCAATCATATCTTTCTTGAGCTTCAGAAGCTCACCGGGCATCATGCCGGTATAAATCATCGTTAAAATAAACCCAACGAAGTGGTCTTTTGCATACGCTTCCCATAGCTTTTTTACGTCGGCGTCGGTAAACGGCTCCGGCGTTTTTTCTTCAAGCTCCGGAAGCTTTATGTACTTTGCAAGATTCACGGTAGTCTGCTTTTCAGCAATCGCGAGATTGTAGCAATGGGAAAGGACTGTTTTCATGTCCTTCCGCGTGTAATAGGTGCTGGCGTTGCGGTCGATAACATCCTGTATCTGCGCGATGGTAAGCGCGTCGATCTCACGGTCGGCGATTTCTTTCATGCGCTCGAATGCCTTTTCCGCCGCGCCCTGACGATCAGCCGATAAGGATAGATAATCCCCACGCAGATATGTTTTGTAGTATTCTCTGAGAGTGGGGCTTCGCTGCTCTTCCTTCGGAGGGTTTGCAGCATATTGGAGGGCGGCGCGCTTTGATGTAAACCCGCCTTTTGTTCGCATCCTTTGCCGAAGCTTGTCGTTTTCGTCCAGGTAAGTTCTTTCTGTCCAACGCGCCGTCCACGTCTTCCCTCGCTGGTAAGCGCTTCCCTGCCCGTTCCCGCGTGTCCGGTTTCGCCGCGCTTCCTGTTTTTTTCCGCACCAGCAACAGTAGGGCGCGCCGTCTGGGATTTCTTTTTTACACTTGATGCACTCCATGTTTCCCTCCACGTTCTTTTCGGATCGCGTAGAAAGTAATTGCCGAAGCCAGCGCTGAACCTACGATCAGGGCGATACACGCCCATGCGGTTACGGACAAATCTCCGTTTCGAATGAATCCTGCATTACGAATCTGCGCATCCGCCACAAGGCAGGCAATCAGAGAAAAGGAGAGCAGCATACAAAACAGGGCGAGGACGTAACACATTGTATGTGTAGACTTTATCTGTGCGCTTTGCGCGGCCGCTGTTGCCTCCAGCTTGGCGTTTTCAAGCTCGACATGATGGATCTGCTTGGTCAGCTTTTCCGGGCTTCCGACGGGATTTTCAAGGCCGAACAGCTCGTCGAGCGACAACCCGAGCGTTTTGCATAGCGCAGCCGAGTTGTAAAGCCGTGGATCCGCTTGTGTTCCAGCGTATAATCGGCTCACGGCAGAGAAGGAAACGCCGGACTCGTTCGACAGCTCCTCCAACGTCATCCCGCTTGCATCTTTTGCCCTTCTGATCTTCCCCTGATACGCGCCGATAAACGGAGCGAGATCCTGTATTGCGGACATGATTACGCCTCCATTCGTAAGTTTCAGTTTTATTTCTTACATTTTCCATATAAAAATGCAAAACATGTGACAAGAACGCAGGATTCGCCCTTTTCTTACAAACATTATCTGGTACAATAAAAACGTAGCAGATAGTTCCTGAATCCGGCATCTGTTGAAATGGCCCCACCGTATGTTCCAGATACGATGGGGCCGGGCAAACCGAATATTATATCAAATCATCAGTCCCATAAACTGTACACCATTGGATTCCTGATTCCCAAAAATAACGCGGTCTGTTTGTTCATAATACCATGTTGATTTTTAGAACAATCGTTCTATAATAAATGACAGGAGGAAAAAATATGGAGTGCATCAATATCCGGGTAAACAATGGGCGGGTCGACGTGACGGTCGACGGTGCGAAGCTGACAGACGTGCATAGCGTCAGCGTGGACTACATCAAGGGCATTCCGCTCCTGTTTGCCTGCGTCGCGGACGTAGGCCGGGAGCAGGACGAGCGGCGGGAGCCGAGGATCCTGCACTAGTCATAGTACTCCCGGTTTTGTAATGTACTATAATTTTATCACCAGAGTTTTACAGGCTCAAGGTCAAAACTGCACAAAAAGAAACGATAGAATTTGGAAGTTAAGAAAAGGAGGGCGCAAAATGCTTTGTATTCAGGATGATCTGTGCTATAATAAGGGTGAAGAAATTGCGCCCGCTGATATTGGCTTTCAGTATTTAATGGAACTTACATCAGAGGAAAAACGAGAACTAATTAGAATATGGAAGGAGCGAAACAATGTTTCTGAGCAAGGAAAAGTACGATAATATTATGCTGCAGTTGTGCAGAATCAGGACTGAAATTTCTACAAAAGATGAGTGCGGAGAAGCGTGCCGGATGTGCGAACACGCGATCGGCGCGGCCAGCCCAGGCGGCGACATCGTGCTTGTCTGTGAAAAAAAGCTTAAAGCAGTTTGCAGCGACTTTAGCCCTCGGATCCTGACAGACATTTGTTCAGGAAATTCCAGAAATGTTCAGACGTAAGCATCCCGAGCAGGAATGAGATTACTGCAATCACTAGGTCATGGATTCGACTAGCCTTTGTGGACTTCTTCCGCTGATCAATATACGCCAAGTAGTCCTTCCCGCGTTCTTCTATTTCAATTGCGCAGGACGCGCCAAACGATAACACAGGGACACCATCTTTGCTGGGGATTGGGTGCAGATTTGCAAGTCCAAAATGTTTCAGCCTATTTGCGGTCTGGAAAATATCATCCGTCGCAAATATTCTGCTATCTGCCAACGCTTTAAGCATTTTTCTTTCATCTTTGTTCAACTCGATTTCCGAAAACGGAAGGTTGCTTGCATCATCCATTCTGCTTTCTCCGGTTCTTTAGCATACGCGCCATTTCGAGCAAATCACGTCGCTCATTTTCATCCGCAGAACTCCAAATTTCACGGAGTTCTGCGGTTTCGCTATCTTCGGCCTCATCCTTCGGGATGGGGTCTTTTTTTATGCCCGCAGACGGGTCGCCGTAAAGCAGGTACTCCACAGAAACGTTGAAATAGTCTGCTACTTTTTTAACTTTGTCGGGGCTAGGCGCGTGGTCGTCCCACTTTGCCATTGATCCGCGCGTAAGACCACATTCTTGCTCCAACTTGTTAATGGAAAGCTTTTCGCGCTGCTTTCGGAGTTCGCCAATTCTGCCGAGTATTGACATAGGATACCCCTCTAAAAAACTACGAATAAATTCGTAAAAACATCTTGACAATTACGAAAATGTTCGTATAATAGAAAGTACAAACGGGTGCAACAAACCAGCCACAAAGGAATTGCCCCTGTAGCGAAAATGTTCACTTTTGCTGACAACGATAGTTTAGAACATTTTCGCAACTTTGTCAATAAGGAGGGAGAAAATGCTCTTAGAAAACATCAAAAAACTTTGCGCATCACGCAATATTTCGCTGTCGGCACTTGAGAAGACACTTGGATTCGGCAATAGCACGATTGCAAAATGGGCGGGTTGCAGTCCAACAGTCGAAAAACTATCGCTCGTTGCAGACTATTTCGGCGTATCGGTCGATTCGCTGCTACAGAAGCCGGGGAAAAGGAGGGGCGCGAAGTGCCATTGACCGTCAATGATATCCGGGCAATGTCAAAGCCCACAATCCTCGCAAGCGAGGCGGCGCAGGTGCTCGGCTGTACCCCGCAATGGCTTCGCTTGATGGCGAGGGAACGGCCCGAAAAGCTGGGCTTCCCGGTTTGCTGCACAAGCAAGCACAGAGTAAAGATCCCGAGAGAGCCGTTTTTGCGGTTTCTCGGAGCATGAGGAGGAACAAATGAAAGTTAGAACTGCCGGGAACAGGAACAGAAGGAGGATGCAGCATGGCGGAAGTGAAGACTTACACCCTGACGCTGGATGCGCAGGAGCTGCATGATCTGATCGAGGCGGCGATGGTCTGCGAGTGCCAGGCGGCGCAGATCATCGGCGGGCTCAAACGCAAAGGACTGGATCTGGACGCGCAGAAGCTCGTGACACAAAACGCCCGTCTGTCGCGGCTCGTCAGGCGGATGCAGGAAGCGAAGGAGAAAGCAACATGAGAACAAATCTTGCAGAGCGGCTCGGGATCGGGCCGGAGGAAACGACCGAGGAGCGCCGGGAACGACTGCGGGAGGAATTGGAGGCCCGCAAGGCGGCGCGGCGGATCGTCAAGGGCCTGTGCCTTTGGGTGAGCGGCGCAGCAATGATCTTGGCCGCAATGGCCGGGACGGCGGAAATGACGTATGAATGCGTCGTGACTGGCTTCGTCGCGCTCGTCACACTCTTGTATGGGCTGGCGTAACAAAAAATGACCCCTGCCGCGCGGCAACGCGACAGAGGCCAAAAGGAAACTTAAGACGCCTTTATTATAGGGCAGAAAGGAACCTATGTCAAGTTTAACGGATTCCCGCGTCCGGCACGGTGCGAAAGCCTGCGTCGATGCGGTACATCGGGCCGACTACCCGAAGTTCAACAAATGCCTGCTTTCTCAGTGCGAAGCGCCGGAGAAATACGGTGTGCAGCTTGTTCCGGAGGCAGCCGCGGCGATCAAGGCGTTGGACGCGCCGAAGAACCGCGCGGATCGCCGGAAGAAGACGAACCGGTATTACTTCCGCCTGACGGACGGCGGCGCAGAAGTCCTGCAGCAGCTCTGCGAGGCTATGCACTGTGCAAGCGTGCAGAGCCTGTGCGAAAAGCTCTTGGAAAAGGAGGCGAAACGCCGTGGGATACGATGGTGAGAACCTCTATCTCGGCATCGACGAGCCGGAGCCGGTAATCGTCGGCCAGTGCGCATACTGCCGGGAAGACATCTATGAAGGAACTGAGTGCTTCTGCTGCAACGGAGTGCTGGTACATACGGAGTGCTTCGGGGACTATGTAAGGGATGAATACAGCGACTCGGAGCTGGCCGGGGCGCTGGGATTTGAACAAAAGACAGCATGAATGAAGGAGGAAACATTATGGAAAATGCAAAAGGCTACAAGGCATTTGCGCCCGGTATGATCTGCCGAGGCAAGCAGTATGCCGAGAACACGGACTACGAAGAGGCAGTTGGCGCGATCTGCGGCAAAGGAATGATGCACTACTGCGTCAACCCCTTCGATACCCTTAACTTCTACGATCTCGTAGGTGAAAACGGGAAGTTTTCAGATTTCGCAGAAGTTGAAGCGCTCGATCCGCCAGTTTCCGGAAGTGACGGGAAATTTGCGGCGAAGAAACTGCATATCGGCGCGAAGCTGAGCTTCGCTGGATTTGTAAAGGCGTGTATCGATTACACAAAGGAACAGACAATCGATAATATGCCGAAAAGTGAAATTGGTACGGGCGACTCCGCACAGATCGGCAGCTCGGGCGACTACGCCAAGATCGGCAGCTCGGGCTACTACGCCAAGATCGGCAGCTCGGGCAACTACGCCCAGATCGGCAGCTCGGGCTACTACGCCAAGATCGGCAGCTCGGGCTACTACGCCCAGATCGGCAGCTCGGGCAACTACGCCAAGATCGGCAGCTCGGGCGACTCCGCCCAGATCGGCAGCTCGGGCTACTACGCCAAGATCGGCAGCTCGGGCGACTACGCCCAGATCGGCAGCTCGGGCGACTACGCCCAGATCGGCAGCTCGGGCGACTCCGCCAAGATCGGCAGCTCGGGCAACTCCGCCCAGATCGGCAGCTCGGGCAACTACGCCAAGATCAATAGTACCGGCGAAGACTCCGTGATCTGCTGCGCTGGCAGCGGCTCTGTCGTAAAGGCAAAGGCAGGCAGCTGGATCACGCTTGCGGAGTGGGAATATTCCGACGAAAAAGGACGGTTCGCTCCGCGCTGCGTGAAGACGGAATATGTAGACGGCGAGAAGATCAAGGCCGATACCTGGTATCGGCTGAAGAACGGTGAATTTGAGGAGGTAAGGTAAATGGCAATCAAGAAACCCGCTGAACTGGATTTCAGCAACAAGAAATTCATGTGCATCATTTCCGGGCAGCCCGGATTGGGCAAGACGACACTGGCCCTTTCGGCCCCGAAGCCGTTTCTGTTCGACACGGACAATGGCATTGCCCGCGTCAGGCCGGAGCAGCGCGGCGTGACCTCCGTAGTGGAATCCTACGAGGAAATGCTTGGCGATATGGAGTCCGACGAGTACAAGGAATCGGAATCCGTCGTGATCGACACCGGCGGTATGCTGGTACAGCTGATGAAGGACTGGGCAAAGAAGCAGGACAGCAAGGCCACGAAGGATGGGCGCGCCATGTACGGCGTGATCAAATCCGAGTTCGACCGGCTGTGTTACCAGATCCGCGCAAAGGACAGGAAGCATTTGATCGTGGTGTTCCACACGACGGAACAGCAGAAGGGCGACACCATCCAGACGCGCCTTTCCTGCGAGGGCGGCGCAAAAGATATCGTCTGGACGCCTGCGGACTTCGGCGGCTATATGTTCATGATGGGCAACAAGCGCATGATCGGCTTTACACCGACAGACGAATACTTTGCAAAAGGATGCTTCGGTGTGCGCGGCGTGATGCAGCTGCCGGAGCTCAAGCCCGGCCAGAAGTCCACATTTTTGACGGATTTGTTCCGCAAAGCGCAAGAGGACATCAACGAACAGGCCGAGATCTATAGCGGCGAGAAAACCGCATATGACGTGGCGATGCAGGAAGGCCGCGCGTTCATTGCGCTTGTCGGAGATCCCGACACGGCGTTAAAGGCGCGGGAAGGGCTGGCAAAGATCCATCACGCTCTGACTAGCGCCGCCGAGCTTGGCGCAGAGTTCAAGCGCAAGTGCAAGAAACTCGGTCTGAAATACGATAAGGAGATAAAAGCCTATGTATTGGCTGACACAAAGCCTGCTAAGCAGCTGGAAGCACTTTCTTGATGCGGATGATGCGTATGCAGACGCGGCGCTGTCCTCCTTCCTCTCTACGCTTCGGCGTGAAGAGAAGGAAACAACGCAGGCGATGCAGGCTGGCATTGACTTCGAGGCGGCGATCAACAGCACGGTTGCGGGCGTACCAATTGAGCCTGTCAGCGAGAAATACGACCGGGCTGTAGCAAAATTTTCCCGCATCTGCTCGGGCGGTCAGCCACAAGTTCCGGTCGCCGGGCGGCTGCATGTATCGGGCTTGGATTTCCAGTTATACGGCGTCTGCGACTATGTAAAGGCTGGTGTGATCTACGATATCAAGCGCGTGCAGCGGTACGAATACGGCAAGTATCTGCACAGCCCGCAGCATCCGATGTATCTGCATCTGCTGCCCGGCGCGTCAAAATTTACATACCTGATCTTCGACGGCGCGAACACTTACGCGGAAACGTACCGGCGCGGCGATTTCGAGCCTATCGAAGATACGATTTCATGCTTTATCAACTGGCTTTTGGCAAACGGTTATATCAACGATTATTTTACACATTGGGAAATGAACACTGAAAGGATGGACAAGATAGATGGGATTTAAAGCAGTAAAGAATGATGGCGGTCTGATGAAGGCTGGCGATTATGAGTGCTATTTGAAATCGTGCGGCTACAGCGTAACGAAGAACGGAAACGAATGCATCAAGTTTGACTTCGTCGTCCGTGAGGACGTCGAGCAGGAATACCAGAAGAAGCACATCTTCAAGAACTTCTGGCCCGACCGCGACACCGGGGAGTACGACGCCGACAAGATCGGCAAATATGCAAATGCGCTTGGCATTGAGCCGGGCACCGATTTTGAACTTGACGATCTGGTAGGCCGCAACTGCATTTTGCACATGGAGCCGTTTGAGGGCAATGACGGTGTGACGCGCGACTGTATCCGGTATCTCAAGCCCAGCAAGGCAGACTCCTTTGTAACGCCCGCACCGGCCAGCGCAGAGGAGTTCAAACAGCTTGACGAAGGCGACGACGAACTGCCGTTCTGAGGGCTGAAATATGCCGAACAGAATTATTCGGGAAAGCATCTGCACAAGCGATAGCGTCGACAAACTCTCGTGGTTTGAAGAAGTTCTGTTTTATCGGCTCATTGTAAACTGTGATGATTTCGGACGCTTTGACGGGAGAGCGGCGGTAGTGAAAAACCTCCTCTTCCCGCTGAAAGAAAACCTCACGCTCAAAACTGTAGAAAATGCTCTTCATGGGCTGGCGAGTGCTGGATTGATTGCTCTGTATGTGTTTGAGGGCAAGCGCTTCCTTTACCTACCAACATGGGGCAAGTATCAGACGCAGCGTGCGAAGGTAAGCAAATTCCCGTCGCCTGATGACGGGAAACAAGCGGACGAAATCATTTGCAAGCAAATGCGTGCAGATGTTCCCGTATTCGAGAATCGAGAATCGAGAATCGAATTCGCTATTCGAGATGCGGAAGATAGCGCGGAGCCGCAAGCGGCATCCACGCCGCCAGCAATCTCTCTGCCGCTGAATGATGGAACGGGATATTCCGTTTCCGTGGAGCAATGCCAGGAATGGGCGGGCTTGTACCCTGCTGTCGACGTGATACAGCAGCTGCGGAACATGAGGGGCTGGTTGGACGCAAATCCGGCCAAACGGAAAACAAAGCGCGGGATCAATGCGTTTATTGTCCGCTGGCTGGCAAAAGAACAGGACAAGGGCGGAACACAGCCTGCACAGTACAGCCGCGCTGCAAAGCCCGGCTACGGTGTGCAGGGGCACCATGACCCGCTGAATCCGCTGGAAGAGGCTGCTGTCAACCGGCTGTTCGAGAAACCGCCGAAGGGCGCGGAGAAAATGCGGCACGGCATACAGGCCCACGGGGAGGAACTGTCTGCGTTCCAACTGGCGGCGATAGACAAAATGCTGAACGAGGAGGAGGACAAAAACAAATGAGTAAACCCAAATACATGAAAGGCGATTGCATTCGATCACTGGACGATTTGGTGCTGCAAGAAAACATCTTCTGGAACGGGAGAATTTGGAATCGAAAGTGGTTCATGAACCTAAGGAATGGAGGATATATGATAGACGCGAAGGAAATCGTGCAGGCGCTGCGGTGCTGCGCAGAGGGCGAGTGCAAAGACTGCGCCATGCATGAGGATAAGCAGCGCTGCCAAGAGAATTTATTGGACAAAGCCTCTGAAGCCATCGAGCGCCTGACCGCCGAGAACGCGAAGGCAGAAGCCGAGAGGGACGCGCTGCGGGAGAAGAAGCGGTGGATTTCCGTGACAGAAAAAACGCCAGAGTATGATATGCCGCAGCTTGCGCTAAATGCTGACGGGGAGGCACTCATTGCAAATTACGCATACGGCGAATGGTTTGATACATGGGGGCAAGACGTGGAGGTCACCCACTGGATGCCGCTGCCGGAAGCGCCGGAGGAAGGAGACAAGGCATGAGTAAAGCTGTTTTGCTTAGCATTCGCCCGGAGTGGTGTGAGAAGATCATCAACGGGCGGAAGACCATTGAGGTGCGCAAGACGCGCCCGAAGATGAACCCGCCGTTTAAGTGCTACATCTACAAATGCGGAAACGGCAAAGTCATCGGGGAATTTCTGTGCGATGAGATCAGCAACATTAACTTCGGCTGGCACATATCCAACCTCAGGATTTACGACACACCGCGCGAACTGCGGGAATTTTACGCTGTGCCAAATGAGGTAGAGGTAGCGCTCAAGGCAAAACCAAAGCCGATCACCCGCCCGCCGCAGAGCTGGCGGTATGTGGAGGAAGAGTTATGGAACGACTGACAAGTCCTAATATCAACGTAGACCCGGATACCGACCGATTCCTGCACGCCGCAATCGGCGGCAAGGAAATCGACTGGAAGCAGAGCCTGGACAGCACGCTCAACGTGCTGATCAACGGCCCGACGAGCAACGGCTTTGGCAAGGATATTTTCCGCAAGATGGCCCGCGATCTGTACGGACGGCTGAAAGCCTACGAGGACATTGCCGAGTTGTGCGGCGGGTTTGACCGCATCCGCGAGCTTGCCGAGGCCGACAAGGACGGGCGCGTCATTATATTGCCGTGCAAGGTGTACGAGACTGACGGGGTGAGGGTGTATGAGCACACGGTGCGCGAGGTCATCTATGAGACGGCAGGCGGCCCGGCTTTCGATAAAAATGCAATCGGGAAGAGCATATTTTTGACGCGCGCCGAAGCCGAGCGGGCGATTCAGGAAATGGAGGGAAAGGCATGAGCAACCAGGGAGTAATCCGTGGGACAATTGATGGACAGGAAAAGTATTGCAGAATCCCAATCCGTAGCCGCTTGTATGAATCCGTGATGGAAGATAATACGACGGAGCTTTCCTCGGAGGCGATTCTCGCCATGCCGCACGACAAGGCGGCTGCGGTGATTGATGCAATTATGGCGGACTGGCTCTACTGGCTCAAGAGAGCCGGGGAGTTGTGGGTACTGACGCGCAATTCCGCCGAGGAAACGGAGGGCAAGGCATGACCAGAAAACGCGCAAGAAAGAGCCTCATGTCTATCGGCACGAGCCGGAACCATGCAAACTGGGGGCTGACGGCAAAGCCGCGCTGGAAGACAAACGCCGGTGTGGTATAGGACACGCTGGCGATCAAACTGTACGCGAAGCTGCTGCGGGCAAGAATGGAGGGCAAGAAGAATGGAAAAACGTAAAAACATGATGGATATGACGCCGGTCTGCGAGCGGTGTGGGAAGGTCGCGCCGGTGGACAACAAGCTATCGACTCCGAACTGGACAGTTTACCGGACAAAAGAGCCGTGCGAATGCGGCGGGAAATACACGGCGCGTGCGTTTTTGGACGACAGCGTGCTTTCATCGTTCGATAAGGAGGCAAACCATTCAAATGATCGCTGAGTATCTTGATAGGAGCAGTTTAGTTGCGCGGATGAAGTATTACGAGGAGCACACAACGGAAGAATCTGGTGAGCATTATGCGTATTCAGTTGCACTAAGAGAGATAAGAAACGCGCCCGCCGCCGACGTTGCGGAGGTGGTGCATGGAGAGTGGCTGCGAGCAGATGATGACTGGAATAGCCTCACAACAATTCAGTGCTCCCTTTGCAGCGAAGAGTGGTGCTTTGAGACGGACGATGATGTGAGCTTACTGAATTACAAATACTGCCCCAACTGCGGGGCGAAGATGGATGGAGGTAACGACAACGTTTCAGATTGAGCTTTTATCCGGCGGCGTTTTCTGGGTATACGCAGTATACCCGCAGAATAGCGCGTTTTTGATTTGGAAAGATGACTGCTGGGTTTGGATGGAGGCGGATATGTGCAAGCCGTATGTCCTGCCGTGGATGGGCAGCGCCTATCCGGGAGGTGTGACGCAAGATGAAACCACGCAGATCATTGACGGATGTTGCACCGCCTGCGGTGAACTTATGGACTGCTGCGAAGCGGCAGAATATAAGTTTTGCCCGTATTGCGCGAAACGGATAGTATGAAAGGCTTGCGGTTTGCTCGTGGTAGCGCGAAAGGAGGGAAGCTGATGCAGGATTGCTGCCTGACTTGCAAGAATCTGGAATACAGAAATAACTACGTTTATCCGTACCGGTGCTTGAAGCACAAGGCCGAACGGTTCTCGGACAAGGAACTGGAGAGAATGTTCTTTTCTGGTGAGGAATGCGTAGACTTTGCGCGAATGAGCATGGATGATATTTTAGGAGGGTCTACGAATGAATAAGCCAACAAACGCAACCGAAATGCGGGAACTCCTGCTGGACTACATCGACGCGCTGCTTCTGGGCGGTATCCCGAAAGTGGAGTTTGACGCGCCAAAAGAAGAACCGGATGTCGAAAAGGCAGCGGCGGAGATGGCCGAGACGGTGAAGAATTTCAAGGGTCTGCGCAGAGACGAATACCAGCTGCTGCTGAACGGCGTATCGATCCTGTACGGCGAAAAACGGAAGACTGCGACGGAGCGCTGCTATGCGCTTTTCTGGGAAGTCCAGAAGATGCAGTCTGTCACCGGGCAGCTGGATAAATGCTATTTGATGCTGCAAATGTTGGACTGTGCGACGAATAAATTTAAATCAAGCATCGCCCCGATTATGCCGTTCGGAATTTAAGGAGGTGAAATAAAAATGGCTATTGCTTTCCCGTGGGGAGCAGTTGTAGCCGCCGGTATCGCGGCGAACAATATGCTCAGACACAACGAAGAAGACCGCCGCAAGCGTGAAAAAGAGCGGCGGAGAAAGGAAGAGCAGGAGGCGAAAAAGCGTGGGAACGATTCTAGCGATTGACCCCGGAAATACGCAATCCGGCTATGTGGTGGTCGAGCACGACGGCGAAGAAATTCGCCGCGTGCTGGAGGCCGGGAAGATCGAGAACCCGGCAGTGACTGATATGCTGGATCGGAAGCTTTATGCGAACTGCATAGACGTTGCAATCGAGATGATCGCGGGCATGGGCATGACGGTCGGACAAGAGGTGTTCGACACCTGCGTCTGGGTCGGGCGATTCTGGGAAATTGCATTGAGATCTGGCGGATATGAGCCGAAAAGGATATACAGGCGAGAAGAAAAGCTATACCTGTGCGGCCGCCTGAGCGCGAAGGATAAGAACATTCGGCAGGCCCTAATAGACAGGTATGGAGTTGTCGGAACAAAAGCAAATCCGGGGTTTTTCTACGTGAATGGCGTCAAATTTGCAAAGGATATGTGGGCGGCGATGGCGGTAGCCGTGACGTATTTCGATAAGTACATCAAGGGGGTAAAGCTTTGAACAAGACGCAGCGAAAGCCGCCAAGACCGCCGATGCAGCTGACGTGCGATGCCTGCGGGAAAACGTTTATGCGCGCACCGTCCAAGTACAAGGCAAAATACAATTTTTGCAGCGAGGCGTGCGCCTGGGCGGCACATGGGGAAGCTGTGACGGGCCGGGCGGAGCGCGTGCAGATCCTGATCACGTGCTCGATCCCGGTATACCCGGAAATGCGGCCTGTCTGCGGACGGGTGTATCCTGCCGAGAAATACAAATACAGGACAAACCGGACGGGCTATGTCGTTGCGGTAAACGGCAAGCGCGTATGTGTGAGGGTGGACGAATGCAGGGAAATCTAGGGCTCACACCGGTGCAGGCTCCGTGCAAAGGCTGTGCGGATAGGCATACCGGCTGCCACACGGACTGCACCCGATACATAGCATTCCGCCGGGAGGCGGACAGATACAAGCAGGAGCAATCAAAGGACGCAGCGAGATATGCAACAACAAGGGGCTGTATGCGGACGCTGCACGATGCGAACCGCGCAAAGCGCGAAGGGAGGCAACATTACTGATGAGCACGCCGCGATACGGCTGGTGGGCCTATGCAAAATGGATGATCCGCAGCTATAAGGGCGGCGGGCTGATGACGAAGGCCGAGCGCGCTGCCGTTGCGGATGCAATCGCGGAGACGGAACAGCTCGTTGACGGCGCGGAGCGACTCCGGCTCATAGACTTGGTTCTTTGGAAGCGGACGCACACCTTACAGGGCGCTGCGATGGCGGTTTATGTGTCCGAACGCACCGCACAGGAGTGGCACAGGCAATTTATTCGCCTTGTGGGGCAAAAAAGAGGGCTTTTATGAAAAAGTCTGCGTCCCAGAGCCAAATTTAACATTTACTATAAGGGCGTAGAGATCAACTCTACGCCCTTCTTCATCGGCACCGCAGCGTTCTGCGGAAACCTCATCCTCCTGTTCTCGTGTTCTCCGGTGTGAATAAATATATTTATTCACACACGGAGACACGAGAACGAAAGAACGAGGCAGAAAGGAGCGGCTATGGCGAGTTTGCGCGCCCTTGCACACAAGCTGCAAACAGCGCTCTTGTACAACGGAATCAAAATAAAAATCAATCAAATGCAGACCTATTCCGCGAAAAATGACAGGATGGTGACGAAATACATGGTTTACGAATATCGACCTGATGAAAAGCCGAAGAACGTCACTCTGCTGGAAACGTACCAGATTGCGGATGTGGTGAAGCTGCTGGCCGGACTTTACAGCGATGGCGGATGAAAAGCTTACGCCGAAGCAGAGACGATTCTGCGAAGAATATCTGAAATCCGGGAACGCGACAGAAGCAGCGAAAAAGGCCGGGTACAAAGAAACATCATGCAGAGTGATTGCGGCAGAAAACCTGTCAAAACCAGCTATTTCTGCGTATATAAAGCGCAGGCTGGACGAACAGGAAGCGGCGCTTGTCGCAGATTCCAACGAAATTCTGAAATTTTACACTGCCGTCATGCGCGGGGAGGCCAAAGACCAGTTCGGCATGGACGCATCGCTGTCCGACCGGCTGAAAGCCGGTGACAGTCTCATGAAGCGATACGCGGCAGCTTCCGACCGCAACAGGACGACAATGGAGAAGCTTGATTCGATGCTGAAGGAGTTCCAAGATGCTGTTAAGTCCGAAACAACGTGAATTTGTAAAATACGGGACGCATCGATGGAACTTCAAGGGCGGAGCCACCAGAAGTGGGAAGACTTACCTCGATTTTCGATGGATCATACCGATCCGGATTCGTGAGCGAATCGGAAAAGATGGTCTGGCCGTCATTCTCGGCGTAACAAAATCCACGATTGAGCGAAATGTGCTGGAGCCGATGCGGAACCTGTATGGCGATATGCTTGTCGGAACAATCTCCAGCGACAACACAGCGTGGATTTTCGGGGAAAAGTGCTATTGCCTCGGTGCGGAAAAGGTTTCTCAGGTTTCAAAGATCCGCGGCGCGTCGATTAAATATTGCTACGGCGACGAGGTCGCGGACTGGTCGGAAGAAGTCTTCGCGCTGCTAAAAAGCCGTCTTGATAAGGAATACTCCTGTTTTGATGGGACGTTCAATCCGCAATATCCTGACCACTGGCTGAAAAAATTCCTTGATAGCAACGCGGACATTTTCAGCCAGACATACACAATAGACGACAATCCGTTCCTGCCGGAATCTTTTAAAGAAAATCTGAAAAAAGAATACGAAGGGACGGTTTATTACGACCGCTACATTCTCGGCCTCTGGAGAATCGCCGAGGGTCTGGTTTACCCAATGTTTGATCGGGCCAGAAACGTCACGAGTGAGCGGGGCGGGCCGGGGCGGTACTGGATCTCATCGGACTACGGCACACAGAACCCTACCGTCTTTGCATTGTGGCGGGAATATGGCGGCAAGGCCGTCATGGAGAAAGAATATTACCACAGCGGGCGCGAGAGCGGGCGGCAGAAGACTGACGAAGAATATTATCAGGATTTAGAGGCATTCGCGGACGGATACCGCATTGAGCGTGTCGTGCTCGACCCATCGGCAGCGTCCTTTGCCGAGTGCATCCGGCGGCACGGAAAGTTTTCTGTATGGAAAGCAAACAACGCCGTGCTGGACGGCATTCGCTTCACGGGGGCCTGCATCAAAAGCGGCATAATCAAATTCCATGAGAGTTGCAAAAACGCGTTTCGGGAATTTGGCCTTTATAGCTGGGACAAAGACGCAGGAGAAGACCGCGTGATAAAAGAAAACGACCACGTGTGCGATAGTATCCGCTATTTTTGCATGACCGTTTTGAGGAGAGAAATCAAGAAATGAGCCTTTTGACAAACATTCGAGGGTGGTTCCGGAATATGCTTTTCCCGCAGGCGGTGGCCGAGCGGGAATTCGGCGTATCTCCGGCAGTCAGCCAGAAGATGGAGCAGAATATAAGCCTCTGGTACGCGATGTTTATTGGAAATCCACCCTGGCAGACGTGCGATGTCATTGCTGTCGGGCTTCCGGCGGCGATCTGCCGGGAGATCGCGCGACCGACGCTGGCCGAGCTGACGGCTAACATCACCGGCAGCGCCCGTGCGGATTATCTGAAAGACTGCTTTGAGCGGGCGGAAGAGAATTTTCACAGCGCCTTAGAACTGGGGCTTGCGCTCGGCGGCGTGGCATTTAAGCCGTATATCTACGGTGAGCAGCTGCTGGTCGACGTGACCGGCGCGGCGGCGTTCCAGCCGACGAAATTTGACCCTGCCGGGCGCTGCATCGGAGGCGTCTTCCGGGACAAGCCCGCGAAAGTGGGCGGGAAGTATTATATCCGCCTCGAATCGCACGAGCTGGACGGCACGACCTATACGATCCGCAATAAAGCGTATTACAGCGACGCTTCCGGCACAGTCGGCGCAGAAGCGCCCCTGAACGCCGTCCCGGAATGGGCGGACATTCAGCCGGAGATCGCGATTCAGGATATGAGCGGGCCGCTCTTCGCGTACTTCCGCCCGCCTGCGGCCAACACAACGGACGCAAACAGCCCCTGCGGAATGTCCGTCTACGGAGACGCGGCTACGGTGCAGCTTATCAAGCAGGCCGACGAGCAGTGGGAGCGCCTGCGCTGGGAATACCGTTCCAGCGAGCGCAAAGTCCTGATGGACGGCACGAGCTCGACTGCGGATATGTTTAACAAGCGTATGTTTGAGCTTGGGCCGTTCTCCCCGTCCGGCGAATTCTTTCAGTACATCGAGCCGCAGATCCGCGATGAAGCAATCTACCGAGGGTTCCAGAATACGCTCCGCCGCATCGAGTTCAACGTCGGGCTGGCCTATGGCGATATCTCCGATCCGCAGACCGTCGAGAAGACCGCGACGGAGATCCGCAACAGCAAGCAGCGCAAATATGTGCTAATTGACAGTATCCAGACGGCGCTTGAACACACGTTTGACAGCCTGCTCTATGCGCTCGATACATACGCAACACTCTATAACCTCGCGCCTGCCGGGACGTACAACGCAGAATATGATTGGGGCGATTCCATCCTTGACGACGCTGAGAAGAAGGAACAAGAGCGGGCAAACGACCGACTTGACCTCGCTGACGGAATTCTGAACCACTGGGAATACCGCGCGAAATGGTACGGCGAGGACGAAGCGACTGCAAAGAAAATGCTTCCGAGAGCGCAGGATATGGTAACTGAACAGCAACAGGAGGTAGAGTGATGGGAGGAAGAGGAAGTTCCGGGGGGGTAGCAAAAAACGAAGTTATCCCTACGGAACAAAGAATTAGGGTTCCGTATTCAGAATACAAGGATGTATACGAGAAAGAATCGCACAAGGTATACAATTCTTATGATTCCAACAACAAAACAATCGAAATAGATGTAAATCCACGAATATATGAGATATCTAAAATCATGCCGGATAGCTTTTACCAGCAGTTACTGGATGGGTACAAAGCTGGCATAAAAGCAGATAGCAAAGAAGGAAAGAAACAAAAAGCGTTCTATGCACGAGTTGTGCATGATCGTTATAGAAAGATTGCAAGTAAGGGCGGAAAGATGAGAAAGGACGCCCCAGAGTGGCAGAAAAAAGCATTTAACATAGCCGTCTACGGGAAAAAGTGATCAGAATTAACGGAGGTACAAAACGATGGGAGGAAGAGGTGGAGCCGGTGGCGGCATTGGAGCCGGAGAATCTGGGCGTGGGCGCGGTATGAGCCTTGCGCGGTTTTTGTCACAGCAGGATATTAACCGAGCAAACGCTGCGTCTGTCACTGATATGGGCGATATTATCAGGCGCACATTTGAGCGCAACGCTGCTGAAATCAATGGGCTTGAGCTGTCGGACGCTGAAAAGAAAGACGCCGTAAAGCAGATGGCAACTCTCGCAACAACGGCACTAAAAACGGCGGCAGGAGCAGTCAATCCTTATGCAAGCGGGCCTGCGCGCCTGACAACGGCGCAGAAAACAGGAAGCGCCGCAGACAGAGCTGCAAGAGCGCGCGGTGAAATGGATAGCTACATGCGGAAATTGCGTGACCAGTCCAGTAAAAACCGCAAAGCAGCAGAAAACAAGGCGTTTTCCAATGCCTTTGTAACAGCGCAAAAGTCCGGTGCGTTGGAAGTTACGGTAAACGGCAAGAAATACCGCAGAACTAACAAGCGCAGCGGTACATGGCGTCCGGTATGATTAACTTTGAAAATCTCGACAAGTTCACATTCCCCGGCGTTGGAAAGTACGACATTCCGCAGATCGAGCCGGTCAAGGCATATCCGCA
>CEBY01042674.1_pt1 | contig 46751 bp, 58 predicted proteins | sample 554731 | NCBI WGS metagenome assembly CEBY01 (sample SAMEA3182050, study PRJEB8094) | gut metagenome | biome: human; feature: gut; material: Stool; isolation source: human stools | place: Canada | collected 2012-02-22
ATCGACCTGATAATGAAAAACATCTCGCAGCTCCCTACTTTGGAAGAGATGAAAGAGCAATACCTGGAATGCCGTCGTGAATGGAACAGTATGCCGCATCCCACCAGTGAGACGGGGATGACCCGCATGGAAATGTACACGACCCTCAACAGCCCGAAAGCCGAACAGCTGGACGAATACGAGGTGCGGGAACTCTTCAAGCTCCTCAGCAAGGACAGCGTGAAGTACGGTAAACAAGGATTCGTATTCAGCCGTAACAACAAGGAGTACCGTTACATGGTCTACGACGAATCCGGACAGGTGGATATGGGCTTCCACATGCAAAATGTGGGCGTCAGTTTCCGCTACAAGTACGATCCCATGGACATGACCTCCGTAGAACTGTGGGAAGTCTGTGCGGGCGACAGGCTGAAGTATGCCGCTACCGCCACTCCGAAAGTCGTCTTCCATCGTGCTACCGCAGAACGCAGTACGGAGGAGAGCGAACGGCTCTATGCCCAGATACGCGCCCAAAAGCGTGCTCTTGCCGGGCACTATATCGCCAGCGAGGAACTGCTGCTTGAGGAAAGCATAGGTGAAGCCTATACCAAGCTTGTGATGCCTCTCCCTGTGGGTGAATCACAGAAGAGCATGGAGCGGCAGCGTGAACAGTACGCCAACGAGGAGCTGAAAGCTCCGGTTGCCTATCCCGAAGGTGTCGGACCGGGAACTTATGAAGCCGAACCGGAAGAAGAACCTGCGGGCATCGCCTCTCCGGGTGAATACACCAAGCAGGTTTCCGGCATGACTGAAGCTGAAATGTACCTGTCGTTCCTCAGCGATAATTAACCAGTATTCAATAATCAATTAAATACCATTCAAAAATGAAAGAACTTAGTAAACAAGACAAAGACGCCATACGTGACGCACTGTTGGAATATTGCGGCAACTATCCCAGCCAGAATCGTGCCAGCGAAAGCCTGAACGGTGTCAGTGCCGCAACCGTATCACAAATCTGCAATCAGAAGTACACCAGTATCAGTGATGACATGTTCAGCCGTATAGCCGCACAGATCGGTTTCAGTATGGACCGTTGGACATTGACTGAAAGCAATGCCTTCCAGCGGATCACTTTCGCGATGTCAGACGCACAGGCCTACAAGAATACCACCTGGGTAGTGGGCGATGCAGGCTGCGGCAAGACGACCGCCGCCATCGAGTACCGCCGCACACACCGCAATGTGTTCTATATCCTTTGCTCTGAAGATATGAAAAAGAGCGATTTCGTTCGGGAAATCGCCAAACAGGTCGGCGCTCCGGTGGACGGGACCAACCTGCGTGACATTCTGGAATATGCCATTTCCATGATAGCCTTTCTTCAAAATCCGCTTATCATTTTTGACGAAGGAGACAAACTGACGGACAGTGTATTTTCCTACTTCATCAGCATATACAACCGCCTGGAGAATAAAGCGGGGATCATCTTTCTTTCCACCGACTACATCAAGCGCCGGGTGGAAAATGGCCTGCGCTATAACAAGAAAGGTTACAAGGAGATAAACAGCCGTATCGGCCGCAAGTTCTTTGATGTGAGTGCCGCAACGGAACAGGATGTATATGCCATCTGCCGGGCCAACGGGCTGACAGAGCCGACCGAAATAAAGCGTGTACTGCGTGAGGCACAACAGGGGGAATATGACCTTCGCCGGGTGAAACGGGTCGTACATGCCTGCAAGCGCATATTGGAAGCCAGACGGATGAAAGGAGGTACGGAACAATGAGTGAAGCGGTGAATGATGCCAGGACCTTTGCCCGTAATGCCAAAGGGGTACGTGAACTGCTGTCCATGAAATTTGATACGCTCCCATTCGAAAGTGAATGGTACGACGCTTTCGGTACTCCTGAAAGCTGCGGGGTATGGATAGTCTGGGGAAAGTCAGGCAGCGGGAAAACCTCTTTTGTAATGAAGCTTTGCAAGGAATTGTGCAAATATGGTCGTGTAGTTTACAACAGTCTGGAGGAAGGCATCAGCCTGACCATGCAGAATACCGTACGACGCAGTAACATGCTGGAGACCAACCGCCGTTTTCTGCTGGTCTGTGAATCAATGGACGAGCTCAGTCTGCGCCTGAAACGCCAGAAATCACCGGACTTTGTTGTAATAGACAGTTTCCAATATACGTACATGAGCTTCCCTCAGTTCCTTAAATTCAAAGAACAGCACAGAAACAAGCTGCTAATCTTCATCAGCCATGCCAGCGGTCAGAATCCGGACGGGCGTACAGCCAAAAAGGTTTTGTACAACGCCTCACTGAAAATCTATGTAGAAGGCAAACGTGCTTTTTCCCATGGCCGTTTCATAGGCCCGAAAGGATACTATGATATATGGCCGGAAGAAGCGGAAATTTATTTCGGAGAAAAACCGATTTTGAATGATGAGAACGAATAAAGACAAACCGATCAGTGTCCAGCAGCTCAAAGCCCTGCACGCCACTTTCCACCGCATCGGTATGGATGACGATGCCAGGCATGGATGCATCTATGAATTCACTTCCGGACGTACGGCAAGCAGCCGGGAACTGACGATGCACGAAGCGCGGCAACTGCTGGAAAGGTTGAACCCGCCGGATGAAAAGGTAAGAGCAATACAACTGGCGGAAGCGAAAAGCGTGTTCCGCGATATCTACCGCCTGTCGTTCCTGATTCCCCAGCTGAACCAGGGCTTCACCAGTGACAGTGAAGACGAATACCGGATGAACGTTGCGAAGCTCAACATGTGGTCGAGGAAATACAGCAAGGCACGCAAGGATGTTACCGCCATGAAACTGTGGGAGTTACAGGATACCAAGAAGCAGCTGGAAGCTTGGATGCGGCGTGAGGAAAAGAAACAGAAAAATGAAACAATATGAGAACGAAGAATGAAATCAACCAGGCTATGGCGATATTGACTCGTAAAGCCGACCGGCTCAGTCTTGTACAGGCCGAGGTATTGCAGGGCGGCATGACCGAACAACAGGTATTCCAGAAATACGTTATGGAAGTTGCAGAAGAGAATCGTGACGAAGAGATGTTCTTCGCCGCCCGCGATGCCGCCCGGTTTTCAGCCGGACATATCGGTCTGGAAGAACTGATACCGGATGTACAAAGTATGACAGCGGCGGACTTTGCCGCCACCGGAACATTGGGTGTAGTAGACGAAGAGAGTGATACGATAATGCTCTCACGCAAAGAGTTCAACCGTTTATTGGCCCGCATCGAACGCCTTGAACATTGGACAGGTTTACGCCGTAAAGCTGCTCCCGGTGATTGTACGCCTCTTCCATTGCCCGAGGATGCCGATATGGATGACATGATGAAACAGAACGAGGCCTGCCGTTACCTCTCATGCGGCAAGAATACAATCAAGGGCTATGCCTCCCGCGGACTGGTACACAGTTATAAGAAAGGAAAGTTCACTTATTACAGCCGCCGGGAGCTGGATAAGAAAATCAGAAAACTTCGCGATACATTATAACCATGCCTGCCGCCTACAACACCACCGAACGTTACCGGGAATTGGAGAACCGGCTTTCCGAATGCCGCGGACGTATCAATATCCTGGAAGAAAAACTGCTTGGAAGTCCCGTTTCCCTTTCGGTGGCCGAATTCGACCGGCTGCTTGACGAGTACAGGGCCGAGCAGGTACGCCTCGTTCATCTGGAACAGGAGCAGGACGGAAACAGCACCCCGGTCAAGACGGCAGCCGCCAAGGAGCGCTGGCGCAAGCAAAACCGGGACAGAAGAAAGAAACTACATTATTAACCCTATAAAACATTTATTATGGCAAGAACAAAGAAAACAGTAGTCAGCGGTATCACCCGCGAACAGGCGGAACAGGCATTTGCGGATTTTGCGGCAGCCGACGCCAAAGTACAGAACCTCACCTCAAAAATGGATATTGAGATGACGCATATCCGCAAGAAATATGCGGATCAGTTGGCAGAGCTGTCTGCCACGAAGGAAAAGAACTTCGACATCATGCAGGCGTACGCCGTAGAAAACAAGGAAGAACTATTCTCCAAGCGGAAAAGCCTTGAGAGCGCTCATGGCGTATTCGGTTTCCGTACCGGCACACCAAAGCTGAAGAACCTGAAAGGTTTTACCTGGGCAGCAGTAACCAACATCTGCAAGGAATTGTTGCCGCAATATATCCGTACAACGGACGAGCTGGCAAAAGACAAGCTGCTGGCTGACCGGGATAACCCGGAAGTTGCTGAGTTTTTCCCGAAGATCGGCGTACAGGTTGTACAGGAAGAGACGTTCTATGTGGAGCCCAAAAAAGAGAACGATGCGCAATCTGCCTGAGGAGTATTACGAATACCGGCCGCATGGCAGGAACTGGGTGGTGTACCGTATCCGACGTGACGCCACCGGTTCCACCGGGACCAAAGTCGGGCAGTTCCTCACGAAAGAGGAAGCCCGGTGTGAGGTCTACCGTCTGAATGGCTGGAAACGATTTAAGATATGAACATCGGACTAATCGACATAGACGGACATAACTTCCCCAACCTGGCGCTCATGAAGTTATCCGCCTGGCACAAACAGCAAGGCGATATCGTGGAGTGGTACTCCGGCATTGAATACTATGACCGCGTTTACATGAGCAAGGTATTTGCCTTCTCTCCTGACGATGGAAGAGTAATACAAGCTGACGAAGTCAGGAAAGGTGGTTCAGGATATAAGATGTTTGACCAGCGGCTGCCTGATGAAGTGGAACATATCTGCCCCGATTACTCCCTTTACCCTGTACACAAGGAAGCGTATGGGTTTCTCACACGCGGCTGCATCAATAAGTGTTCCTTTTGTATTGTCCCCCGGAAAGAAGGCGACATTCGCAAACACGCAGATATTTCGGAGTTTTTAGATGGGCGGAAATCTGCTATCCTAATGGATAACAATGTTATCGCATCAGACTGGGGGCTGCAACAGATAGAGAAGATTGTTTCCATGAAGATAAAAGTTGATTTCAACCAGGGTATTGATTGCAGGATTATCGCAAGGGATAAGAACATAGCAAAGTTGCTGGCCCGTGTATCATGGATAAGGCATCTGCGCATGGCTTACGACAGCTCGTCGATAACGGAGGAAGTTATCACTGCGATAGCCTATCTGAAAGAAGCGGGCATCTCTTCGCACAGGCTCTTCTTCTATATGCTTGTGAAGGACGGACAGATTGAAGATGCCGAAAGACGGGCTTTACTCCTCGATTCTTTGGGGTGTACACCATTTGCCATGTCTTACCGGGACTTGGACAAGAATACTCCGGTATCGGACGAACAGCACCGGTTCGCATGGTGGTGTAATCAGAAACAGGCGTTCAAAAGCTGTCGGTTCAAAGACTTTAATCCGACAATAAGAGGAAAAGGATTATTAACCCAGCCAAGTTTATTTGACGTATAACAAGAAAATCATGGATAAAATAAGACTAATAGTTCGTTGGTTGTTTATTCCGTTCTGGATTGTACTTTTTTTTGTGTATTTACTTATATGGTATATACAAATGAGTTGGTACTATTTTAGCTTCCAAGACTATTGGAGTGCCTATCTGATATTATGGGATAGAGTCATGCTGTTTATGAGACTAAAAACAAAATTAAGAAAGAATAATGGCAAAGATAACTTACAAGTCAAGCATTCCCAATGACAAGCCGCTTTGGCTTCTCAAGCTCCAGCTGGCCGTCAGCCAGCTGGATGCCACCGGACTGAAGGGAAATGAGCAGGATTTCCGTAACCTGAAATCATTCATCGACGCTGAAATCCGTTCGTTAATGGAAAAAGGCGACATCCGCCGCAGCTTTGTGGAAACCGAACTACGGCAGGATGAAGGCAGGACAGTGATACATATCTTCCGTAACCACATGATTGTCCAAACCTATTACATCGAAGCATGAGTGAGAAGAAAGACATATTGGTACTCAGTTCCCCGAACTTTGGTACCGGTAAAGAAACCATAGGCTACTATACGGGGTATGCCTGCGGTTACTGTCACGGTAACGGCTGGTTCTGGAATCCTGAAATTATCCATGAACGGGTAAAGATACCCTGTCCGAAATGTGGCGGAACCGGACATGTAAAAGGTATCGTTACAGTGGAATGGGTTCCGGACGGGGAAGTGAAAACCAGTTTCAGCAAAAAGCAGGAAATATGACACCGCGTATCCCGATAAACTATATCGTCCAGATAGACAACTTCCATCTGGGCGAATTCATCTTCTACTGGAACTACTACGGCCAGCCCTGCCCACTTCTTCTGCAGAAACCCAAGACGGAGGGCCTTACCGCCGTCAGGCTGGTGGTCGACAGTGACGAAGCCGCCAGCTTCCTTTTAAGGGCGAAGGAGAAAACGGGCTGCAGGCTGTATACGGTAAAATAACTTTCAAAACCATAGCAATCATGAAAAAACATATCTATACAGAGGACGAGAAAACTGAAATTACCCGGCTGTACCCTCACCACCCGACAAAAGAGGTAGCCCGGTTTCTTGGAATGCCGGTTACCTCTGTTTATAATATTGCCAACCGTCTGGGGCTCAAGAAGTCTCCGGAGTATCTGAAAGTCCTGCGAAATGAAATGTCAAGGCAGCTTGCCGACAGTGGAACGGCACACCGTTTTCCAAAGGGTCACGTGCCGGCCAACAAAGGCAGGAAAATGAATGCCGGGGTATATGCCAAAGTTTCGGCCACCATGTTTAAGAAAGGGCACATGCCGGACAATACGCTTTATGACGGTGCCGAGAGTATCCGCAATGATAAAAACGGACACCGGTACGTTTATGTGCGTATCTCTTTGGGGAAATGGATACCGAAGCATGTGCTGTTATGGCAACAGGCGCATGGCCCGGTTCCGAAAGGCTACAATATCGTTTTCCGCGACGGCAATACGCTGAACTGCACACTTGAGAACCTGGAATGTATCAGCAATGCCGAGCTCATGCAGCGTAACAGCCTGCACAACCTGCCCGAAGAGGTAAAGGAACTCGTATATCTGAAGGGGCGCCTTTCAAGGGCTATCAAAGAATCGAACAATCAATAACCAACCAATAAACAATCAATTATGAATACACTCGAACGTCTGCAGGGGATGGTTAACAAGCCATACCTGTACAGGAATGAAGAGGTCGTCGTACTGGGTTACTGCGAGGGAACCGGTGATGACGGCGATGAGGTGGAAATCTACCTGAACAACGGCAAGACGCTTGTCTTCAATTACATCAATCTTCCGGCTAAATTGGAACAGTTCAAACCCGTTACGACACAAGTCATCGTACTTGCCAACAAACGGCTGGATGCAGTATCAACGGTGAACCCCGGTATCATCCAAAAGCTCCGTGATACGGTACTCCAGCAGATTGAGAATGTCAAATCCTCTCCGGAGCATGTCAGCCAGGCAAAGCAGGTATTCCAGGGTGTGAACACGCTGATAAACCTTGCCAAAACGGAACTGGAGTACCGGAAATTCGTGAACGGGATGGAAAACGGCAACGAATATGGACAATAACAGACAACAGATACTTGCAAATTACGTTTCCTACCTGTACACTACAGGCAGAAGCTATGATTTTATTGGGCGGTATATCAGGCATGTATCCGACTTTCTTGAAAAGTCAGAGAGCGTCAGCCGCAAAGGTTATATCTCCTATAAACGGGAGAATGCCGACCTGATAGCCCGCTATCCGATATTGTGTGACGCTATATGTGATTTGTTGGCTTTTCTCGGTATCGGTTACAAAAAGAAAGAAGTGAAAGTACGCTCCCTTGAGAAGTTAAGCTGCATATCGGAAAGGAACCGGGAATTGCTTAATAGTTTCATATTGTGGCTCACCGAGAACAATGATTACTCTCCGCATACAGTGGATATTTATTATACATCCTTGAAGCAATACTTCGAATATGCCAATGACATAAATATGGAGAATTGCAAGAGGTTTATACGGACTTTGGAAGAGCAATCGTTATCCCCGCAGACCATCCGTTTGCGGATTACTGCCTTAGAGAAGTTTTCCAAATGGCTAAAAAAGCCGATAGAGCTTAAACGGCCTAAGATGAAGCGTAAGCTTGATGTGAACAATGTCCCGACAGAAGAGGAATACAACCGCTTACTGGATTTCCTGAAAACGAAATCCAACAAGGACTATTACTTCTTTGTCAAGGTATTGGGTACAACGGGCGCCCGTCTGTCGGAGTTCCAGCAGTTCACGTGGGAAGATATGGCAGCAGGTGAGGTTACGCTTCGCGGCAAAGGCAATAAATACCGTCGCTTTTTTTTCCAAAAACAGTTGAGACAGGAAGCGATGGCATACATGAAAGAGAATGGTAAAACGGGACTTCTCGCTGTTGGGAAATTCGGCCCGTTAACTCAACGAGGTTTTTCACAACATTTGAAAGCATGGGGCAAACATTGCGGTATCGATTCAAGGAAGATGCACGCGCATGCTTTCCGGCATTTTTTCGCTAAAATGTTCCTGAAGAAAAATAAGGATGTCATTCAACTGGCCGACCTTCTCGGTCATGGTAGTGTAGACACAACAAGAATTTATTTACAAAAGAGTTATGACGAGCAAAAAAGAGATTTTAATAGAAACGTTACATGGTAGTGTAGCGCAACTCAATGAGTTGTCATCCATGACTGAAGGGATAGACATCTATGATGATGCAGGGTATATTGACACGGAGTTTCTCATGGAAGCGCTATCCTGCGTCAATGCCTTCATGGATGCGAGCAATACGGTTGTTCAAAAAATATCTTCACTTTTAGCGCCGGACGCTCCAACAGACGAAAAGAAAAAACAGTCCGATGAAGGTAAGAAATGGAATGTGGAAGATATACTGAAGCATTGTACACTTGAGGCTAACGTACTCAAACTTCCGAAAGTACAATTTAATAAAAAGTCTTATGCTGAAGCCAAGAAGTGGATTGAGGAAGCCGGCGGCTCCTGGCAAAGTGGGAAGATACAGGGTTTTACATTCCCGTTCAATCCGGAAAGGGTGTTTTCTATACTGAAAGAGGGCAAGCGATGCAATCTTCAGCAGGAATACCAGTTCTTTGAAACGCCGGCTGAAGTGGCGGACTGGCTGGTCATGCTTGCCGGCGGAATACATGAGAATGATACGGTACTGGAGCCGAGTGCCGGTCGTGGCGCTCTCATTAAAGCCATCCATAGGGCTTGTCCTTCCGTAACAGTAGAATGCTATGAGCTGATGCCGGAAAACAGAGAGTTTTTGCATTCACTTGATAATGTGATAATACTTGATGAGGATTTCACGAAAGATTGCGTAGGAAGCTATACCAAGATTATCGCCAACCCGCCTTTCTCAGGCAATCAGGATATAGAGCATGTGAGGATTATGTATGAGCGTTTGGCGGCAGGCGGAACGCTCGCAGCCATTACCGGGCCGCACTGGAAAATCGCTTCGGAAAAGAAATGTGTTGATTTCCGTAACTGGTTGGAAGAGGTACATGGAGAAGTATTTGAAATAGATGCCGGTGAGTTCAAGGCAAGCGGAACATCCGTAAGTACAATAGCGATTGTGATAAATAAAAAGAATTAATATAAAAATACGATTATGAGTTACTTTATAGACTATGTCAAGACTTATGCAAATGTTAACAGGAAAGGCCGTGAGCTACAACTGTATGCAGAACAGTTTGACCGCCACCTGATAGAGGACGAGAGTTCGCTCCTGGCACTGAAATGTGATATTGAGCGCCGGATAACGATGCTGAATGAGAAATATCCCCGTAGCCGTCCGGTCCGGCTGAACGTGTTTAGTGACGGCAGAACCGGCCAATGGACCATCCTTGTGAAACATGACAGCGACAGTATTGTCTGTATCATATCCTATAAGAAGGTTCTGGGGTGTTATGCTGCAAATAAGATGAACGATAAAAACAAAAGGCAATGAAACGATTTAAGACAGAAACATTTTTCGTTCCTCTGAAAATCAGTGAGGAACTTGGTATAGCGTTCGTCAAGGGCAAGGACGGCAAAGAGAAGAGATTCAAGACGCGTAAGGCTGTCGGGAAATACTGCAGGGAGAATAGATGTATTTACGTAGAGCATAAATTCATATTCTACAGATAAAGATATGGAGCTTATAAAAAGGCCGTTGCATAAGAGTGCAACGGCTTTTTTGTATCGGATAGTCATTTTCTTTACCTTTGTCTCGCATTCCAGTAAATAACCAACCAGTCTATCCGGATATGAACAAGCATAGGGGAAAAATCATCGGCAGGAGCTATGCCCACAAGGTGGGTGAGATTCTCCGCATTTACGACGAGCATGCACGCAGCGGTCTGTCCAACCGCGAGATCTTGCGTCGCTATATCTATCCGGTTTACCCAATTTGCGAAAAGACTTTTTACAATATCATCAATGCCAGTGCCGATCCGCGCATCATCCGTCAGCAGGAAGACCTGAAACGTCAGTTATCCTTATTTTAGGTTTCTGTGGCGGGCGGTCCGGAATGCATGTCTCCTGTTCCGCCGTCGTTCCGTATACGGTGGAGGTATATTCCGTTTCATACACTTTTATTCCGCCGGGCAGGGAAAAGTTCCGACTTGTACGTCTGAGCATGATGGTGGCGCATTCTTCAAACCGTACCCCGTTCAGATAACCATTCAAACGTTCGGCCGCTGCCATTCTTCCAGCAGCATGACCTTCTTGCGTACTTCCATAATGAGTGTCGTCATAGCAGTCGAATGCCAGGCGGACGGTAAGCGATATTTCCCCGTGCTGTACCCGGAGTTTCAGATCTTTCCATTGTATCTCGGGCATGCTTATAAGTACACAGGGGAATGTGACAGGATACTGGTCTTCTCCGTTAAGAAGCGCATCCAACTGGCCGTAATCCTCATCAATGAGCGAGAGTATATCGCCCATATTTTCCGCAATTTTTCTCTGAATATCGTTAAATAACCGTTCCATGGTGTAATGTTATTGGTGAATGATTCTTTTAATTTCTGCATCAAGCTTATCTCTTATTTTCTTCTCCAACTCGCTGCTGGACGTGTCCGGCATGAACTGCCGTTTCGGTATACGGACATTGAGCCGTTTTTTCGGTGTCAGTGCCAGTCTTTTCCACATGAGCGCCTCTTCCGGTGCGTTTTCGGTAAGCGCGATACGCTTTTTCCCTCCTTTCTTCATACCTTTTTTTATTCCGGCTGTCTTGTAATACATCGCCCAGGCAAATTTCCTCATCTGCGGTGTAACCGCAGGGTGCAGGGTTCCCCCGTTGTTATGGACGGCAGCATACGGTACGTTGGTATAAACCCTCACCAGTCTGTTCCCGGGACGGAAGTTGATACTGCCTGAAAGGTGGTTCCTGCCAGAAAGCAGCGGTCCATACTGTGAGGCAGCGCTATTCCCACCGCCGCGTTGCCTGCGGGTTTCTTTCCAGCGGTGGAATCCTCCTCCTGTAAAGCCGCCTTTACGGAAATCCTCTTCTATGTGCCGTTTCGCAATGTTTCCGGCCAGTATCGGCATCCTGCGGTTTATCAATTCATTAAGTTCCACGGCTTTCTTCTTTAAAACCCCGTTAATCTCCCGTATATCCATTCCGTTTACTTTCCATCTGTTTCGTCATATTTCCTGAATGCTTCCAGCATTTCGGTCGGAACTCCCTTTTTTCCCTGCATCCGGTAAATCGCGTGCCATTCGGCAAAATTCTCGTTTTCCGCACTTTTTCCGTATACGGAAGCCGGTTTCACCCTCAGTTTTTCACTGATTCTTCCCAGCTGCCGGTCCACATAATGTCCCATTTCGTGGTGTATTTCTGATTTAAGCTGGTCGGCTATGTTCGGATACATCTGTGTGGTGACATCATACAAAGGTTTCTCACCGCTACTGATTGCCCGTTCCCTGTCGCGTATCTTCCGCTGCACCTTGATAATGCTGTCCCTCAGCGTGGACGCATCCTGTTTGAGCATCCTTTTGATACTTCCGCTCGCGATCTTTATCCGCAATTCACTCTGTTCAAGCTGCATTTCGAGGCTTTCCAGATTTGTACGGTAACGCTTCAGGCTTTCCTCATGGCTGAGAAGTTCCGCCTTGTAAAGACTTCTCCCCGGACCCTCCGCATTGAAGAAAAGATGATATCCGTCATCTCTCGTGACAAGACATGCCCCGGCGTTCTTGGTGGATGTAATCTCCTTCATTTTTCTGCCGCTGACGGCTGAAAATTCTTTCAGTCCTGCGAGCTTTCCTCCGTAACATCCCAGTGCGTCAAGCACGTTGTTAGCCTGTTCCAGTGAAAGCAGGTCGGTATCAACCCGTCCAATCCCCATTTTTTCGAGGCGTGTACGTACTTCCTTCATGCTTGCTGCCGGTACAAATCCTTTCCCGGCAACGGGTTCTAACATTCCGTCTACAGCCTGTCCGGCCCCCTCGTACGCGTTGGTTATATACGGATGCGTGTCACTAAACAGTCGCCCGTCCACTCCGGGATTATTGTCAAGTCCGGGGGCAGGACGGTCTTCAGGCCCGTCACCGCGTGGGGCTGCAGTAGGTGGTGCATCGGTCGCGGAAAGGCTGCATTTGCAGTTCCAGCGGTCTCCCGGACGGTGGACGTTCCAGAAGGGATGGCTTATTGGAAGTACGGTTCCCCAGAATGTTTTATGGTCAGCCCCCGGATGAGCGCTTGTGCTTGGCATCCATTCCAGATTGGGCAATACATCAGAATACTGTTCAAATCGCTGCCAGTCGGTCGCCTGGCGGGCACGTATGACGGCAGTATTGTATTCCGTTTGCAGCCAGTGCTCCTTGTGATGAACCAGCATGGGGTAAACATCCTTCTGCCACTGTTTGAAAGGTTTTAAAACACCATTCTGGTCATACAATTGTGTGGCTATGTCATTTTGCATACGGTGCGCCTTGAATGCCGAGAAGCCGTTTGTTTTCTCCGCCATCCTGCATGCGAATGCCTCCGGTATCTCCGCTCCGCTTTCCGCCATCCCTTGACTCTCCGCATCATGTAATATGCGACTGATTTCGTTGAAAAGCCCCGGATCCACCTGCTTTCTCACATCGGTGTCCCCGTAATAAATACGTGTGAGCGCTTCCGAGAGCGTACTGCCGTCAAAGACAAATGTGGAGCCTGTCTCCTCACTTTCCGCCTTACACCGTAATGGTGTTACCGGATCTCCCATATAGTCCAGTTCGTCCAGATCCGGTAGTTGCCGGTCCCCGTAATAAAGTTCATCCATTACCATTCTAAAGCCCCGTCGTTTTGCGGGGCTTGCCCGAAAAAAGAGCCGGCGGTATTGCGGGGCTGTTGCGTGGTCTTGCCATCTTCGGGTCCGCCTTTACCGGTCGGCGGAATCCTCGCTGCGGCGAACGGATTGGCTGCTTTTCTCTTCTCCTCCAGTTCCGCCTTCAACTGTTCATAATCCTGCGGTTTCTCAATGTACAGTTGTTCGTACAGGTAGTCGTCGGCAACGGGAATACCGAATACGGATACGGCTTTTTCCAGTAATTCCGCTTTAACCTTCACGCTTTCCATATCCGGTTCTTCCACATATACAAATTCACCACCCCGGGTATTGATCCCCAGTGAGGCGAACAGTGCGGTCATATCATAGTTCAGAAGGTTCAGTATGCTTAACGCGTCCTGTTCGATGATTTCCTGTTCCACCTTGTTGTGTACGGTTCCAAGCGCCTGTGTTCCAGTCTCACTTGCTTCGGTTGTAAGCGTGTTGCCAAGTACCGCCTTGCTCATTTCCGCATTGTAACGGTCAACGAGTGCGGAATACATGTCGCTGCTGCCGGAAAGGTTTCCCGGTTCCACAAATTCGAGTGCCGTCCCGTCCGGGCAGAGGAATACGGATGCGCCGCCTTGTGCGGCCGCCGCTTCCAACGTGGCATTCCGCGCTTCCGGATCTGCCGCGTCATAGGTGTATTTACGTACCGGACGGCCGAATATCTCGGCAAGTTCCGCCCAGTCGCCTATCGTCCCGCGTTTGTAGATAACGTACGGTGCCGTACGCGCCAGAATTCCCAGCGGTTCCTTGCCGCGTATCATCAACAGGTCTGGATATTCTTCGAAAGGTTCTCCGTTTATATCAGCCTGGCGGGTTTTGATGAGGTTCAATACCGGGTCTACGTGCTTTCTCGGAACCATGTAGTAGTCTATCCATCCTTTCTCGTTGATATAGAACTGCACAAGTGTAAATCCCCAGTAGTCAGCATCCAGCGCGTCACTGATAAATCTCAGGAACCAGGGGGAACTGATTTGCCCGTTTACTTTGTCGTCGGCTATCCCGTTACGCCGGAATTCGATTTTCCGTCCCAATACTCCGCTTTTCCGTTTTTGTACTACGCTGAACAGATGCGGATCCATCATTGATTCGCTGTATATATCGTATAGTTTCACCCGGCTTGTGAAGTCCACATTCTCAGCATTGCGGATTGCATTCATGTAGTCATTCAACCCGATACCGAACCGCTGCGGCTGTGTCAGTATTACGGTTGCACCGGGCCGCGTCACGTTACTTCCTTCTGTAATACGTTTTCCGGCAGGCTTCATCGCACGGCTTTTGAAAAAAGGAATTTTGAAGCTCATGTCTCTTTCTTTTTTTTGGTTTATCAATAATTACATGTGATTGATCCGTTTAGGATTGCTTTTCATCAGATAAGGATTATTTTGCTGCAGTGTCTCATCCGGAAGAAGCGGTGCCCCGTCAACGGTAATTTTGTAGGCCGCCACTTGTTTCAACCATTCCACTGCCCGTTCGTACCTGTCCTTTCGGATTTGGGATATTTTCTGTGGATTATGGATACTGAAAAGATGATAAACGGTTATGTCTATCGCCAGCATCAGGATTAGCTGGTTACGGGCTTCTCCTTCTGCGGAAAAGATTTCATCCACATCGTAACGTGCGTTGAGATACCCGCGCATTTCCGCGATTGCGCGGTCTTCGCAGATTTCAACGATTGCCTTGTCACTGCGTGTCAAGGCATCCAGTATCTCGCGGTGTATACTGGCGTCGTAATCCTCTTGTGTTATGAATTTGCTCATGGCTATAATCGTTTTGGGTTCCGGCGCGCGCTGTGGTGAATCACCGTCACCGGTTCCAGTTGTTGTACTTTCTTTTTCAGGATTCGCAGCCCTCCTTCCACACAGTCGGGACCGTCCGCCGGGAATTTGAGACGGAGGGTGAAGAGCTTGAACTGGTCGTCCAGCCGTTTCATGTGCGGATTCTCCCGTTCCGCCTCATTGAAGATGAGGTTACCCTCCCGGTTGATCGGTTCCAGATTCGCCTCGATACGAGTCGCCTTCTCGGTTTTCCTGTCCTCGTCCGGATGAATGTAAAGCTGCACGTTTCTCTCGTTGCGGACCTTTGCTACCAGCGGTTTGAACACCTGCTGGAAGAAAGGATCCTGCAGCTTGTTGTTTTCCATATAGCAGTAGACCGGAACTTTGCCGTCCACATATTCAAGCAGCTGTACATACCAGTCTATGAAATCCGAGTTCAGTCCGCGGTCCAGACGTGCATTTATAATATAGACCTTCTGTTTTATCTGCCCCATGAGGATACAGCTCTTAGTGCTGCTGTTCTTGCTTTTGTTCTCTCCCGGTGCAGGGTCACCGTAAATTACCAGGAACTGGAACTTTTTCAGTTCCGGTATCCGGCCATAGGTTATTTCCTTGAATACCTCCCCTTCGGTGACGGGATTGTTATAGTACTCTTTCTGTGCGCTGGCGGCACTGATCTTTCTCAGTACGGTGTCGATATGTTCTTCCGTATTCTTTTCGGGCCAGGTACTGTGCCCGTCCTTATCCCGGATATTTACAACATCGTGGTGATCTGCGAGAGCCGCTGCCCGTACCACACAGCAGTCTCGTGCTATGAGATTCCCGCACCATACAATCAGGGTCGGTTCGCTGATGGAACGTGTGGCATAAAAGGCCTGTTCATACCAGTCCCATTTCTTCTGTATGATGTCCGGATTTCGGCAGTCCTCATCCGTGTCGTAATCATCCACCAGCAGTACATCGGGGCGTACAGCTTCATTACGGCTTCCGCGCGGGGCATTACCTGCGCCAATGGCACGGAAGGCACAGCCGCATTTGGCTATGAACTCCGTATCCGTCCAGGAGCCGATATTCATCTGTTCCCCGTAGTAGGCCTTGATACGTCCGTTCGCCTCGAGATTGGCACGGTAAGGATCCAGCAGACGTCTGGCGCTGTCCTGCGTGGCGCTGGCAAGCATCACGTTTCTTTTCCGTCCTGTGAGCGCCAGGTACATCACGCAGAACATGACAACCGTACTCTTTGCCAGCTCACGGCTCCAAGACAATACTTCATACCATTCATCATTATTCAAGATGCGTTTGATGGCCTTTTTGTGAAAAGGGGCAAACGGATACTTTGCATAATTCGGGAAAAAGAATCCGATCCACTCTATCGGATGCTCTTCCAGATAAAGCCGGTGCTTCTCCCGCTGGGCCTGGCTCATGTTCACGTCTACCGGAGTGGAGTTGCTGATGTCCGCCTTATATTCCTCCCAATTGGCGAGCGCGGTTCTTTCCTCTTGTTTCATGACAGGTTGTCTTTAATGAATTTATCCCATAGTACGGTTATCTCCTTGGCTTTATCCAGATCAATAGGCCTTATCCATTCTATAAAGCGCATGCCTACGTTTACAAGGTCGGCTATTCCGACTTCTGTTTCCATTTTTTTTATGACGGCAGCCAGTTTGCCCAGTGTGTCGGCTTCGGCAGGATTAGCGAATCGTTCTCCTTCCGGGCGTGAAAGGATAAGGTTGTTCAACTCCATTACCTGTCGGTGCAGGTTGGCGATTTGCTGTTCACGTCCCAATGTGATGCCAACTTTTAATTTTTCCCATTGTCCTGCCGCCATCCACCGGATTATGGTCTGGCGTGACACGCCCACTTTATCTGCAATTTCCTGTTGCGTCAGATTATCTTTGAGATAGAGGGTACGGGCGTAGTCCTTTTTTTGTTGTGAGGTCAGTTCTGCCATACAGTCTGTTCTTTTATGATTTTGTGCAAAGTTCCTTTTTCATGCCGTGAACAGGAAAAAAGGGTGAAACGGTTACCAAACATGGCGCATGGCCTGCGTACTTGTCCGTAAGGATTACACACTTTTTTGTGCGGTTATCTCCTTAGGGGTAGTTTTGCGACAACTAATTCAAACGACGCATGACAGCATTTAAAAATATACTGAATGAAAACACCGCCAGCCTGCTGCTCTACGGAGAAATCAGCGATGAAGGCGGGGAAGGCAGGATAGCCAGCCGTGACATCGTGAACGAGCTGATGTATCTGGACAATAATTATGATAACCTGAATATCCGCATCAATTCCATTGGCGGTGACGTTTATCCCGGTATTGCCATTTTCAACGCCATCCGCCAGTGCAGGAGCAATGTCACCATTTACATTGACGGTATCGCCGCCAGCATTGCCGGTGTGATTGCCCTGTGCGGGAAACATGTCGAGATGAGCCGTTACGCCCGTATGATGCTGCACAACGTTTCCGGCGGCTGTTACGGCAACAAGCAGGACCTGCGCGATATGATATCCACTATTGAAAGCCTGGAAGATACCATTGCCGAAATCATCGGCGAACGTTGCGGCAAGGACAGGGATGAGGTAAAAGAAACCTACTTTGATGGTGCCGACCATTGGCTGAAAGCCGAAGAAGCCCTGCAGCTGGGGCTGATTGACGCCATTTATGACGTGGAACCTGTTCCCGAGGGGAGCAGTACGGATGATATCTACCGCATATTTACTAACCGGCTGGAGCTGGAGCAGCAAAAGCCACAAAACCCCGATAAAATGAAATTGGAAGACTTTAAGAAAATTCCCCGTTTCGCCAACTGCGCTGACGAAGCGGCAGTAATGGCCATGCTGGGCGAAACTGTCCAGAAGGCGGACAAAGCCGATGATCTGGAGAAGGAGAACGGCGAACTGAAGGAAAAGCTGGAACGGCAGGAAGAGGAACGGATTGAAAACGCCGTGACGGATGCCATGGCGGACGGGCGTATCAGTGCCGATCAGAAGGATACCTATAAGAATATCCTGAAATCGAACTTTAAGGACGGCATGACCGCACTGAAAGCCTTGAAACCGAAAAAACTGCTGAAGGACAGGCTGGGTTCTCCGGTTCCCGGCGGAAACGAGAGTCCCTGGCAAAAACGCCAGAAAGAAATTGAAACCAACCGCAAAAAGTAGTATGCCATGATTCCGATCAAGAACCCCAAAAACGTCAAGCTGGGCGGCAGTTCCTATTTCGGCAAGAAGATAGGCAGCAGCGTACGCAGTGCCGGCAGCGCCCCGCAGATCCGCGGAAGACAGACAGTGAAAATGTAGTGCCCATTGGCAGTAAACGTTAATAATTAAAAACAGAAAAGACAATGATTCAAGGATTGAATACCACCAATTATTCCGGCGAAGTGCTGGAAACCGTGCTGACTCTTGCCACGACAGGCAACGAGTTGGTAAGTAAGGGGCTGATAATGGTTATCCCCGGAGTAAACAGTTCAATCAGTATTCCCCGTGTAAAATCGGGTAAGATGCTGCAGAAGCGTAAGGAAGACCCGCAAAAGTCTGACAGCAAGGGTGACTTCACGTACAGTGAGAAGAAACTGACACCGAAGGACATGATGGCCTTTACCCTGTTCAACCCGCGGGCGTTCGAACATATCTGGCGCGAGTACCAGCCCACGGGTGACCTCGTATTCCGCCAGCTTCCCGCCAATGTGCAGAATATCCTGCTCCAGGAACTTTTAAAACAGGTTGGCAATGAACTCGGCTACCAGTATATTAACGGAGAGTACGGTGACTCTGACAGCCAGCTGTTGGACGGTATCCTGACACAAGCGGCCAAAGATACGGATATCGTGAAAGTAAAAAGTACCGGTGCAACCATGCTGCTACGTTTAAAGGAACTGAGAGCGCAGATTCCGGTAACCATGCGCAATAATTCCAACCTGCGTATTCTGATGAGCGTGGAAGACTTTGACACATACGATGACGAACTGACGCAGCTCGCCAATAAGGGAACTGCTCCCACAGACATCAATCAGGAACGTTACAAAGGCATCACCATTGAGGTCCTGACGCAATGGCCCGCCGGCTTGATTGTAGCTACCCTGTGTGACAGCGGAATGAACGGTAACCTGTTTGCTGCGGTTAATCTTCAGGACGACGAGAATGTCATTCTCATTGACAAATGGGCGAATGCCAGCGAGATGTATTTCTTTAAAATGCTTATGAAGGCCGATACGCAGATCGGTTTCGGAGAGGAGTTCATTGCTTTGGACTGGAGGGAAAACGGAGCGTTCAAACCTGTGGTGGAAGGATAAGGAGGAACGGATATGGCAAAGAAAACATTGATAACGGTAATTGTCCTTTCTGCTTTTCAAGACAAGTTTGACCATAAGACGCAGTATCCGGTGGGTACGGAACTGCAGGTTGACGAAGAACGTGCGAAAGATCTGGTAAACCGTAAGCTTGCCCGAGTGAAAGAAACCGGAAAAGCCCCCGAAGAACCGAAACGGCCGCAACCGACGAATCCGGAGACCGCTCCTGAATCCCCGGCTTCCTCCATAGCTCCGGCCGGTAGTGATAAATCTGAAAAAAAGGAAGAGGATGAGTGCCAGAGGACTGAGAAACAATAACCCGGGTAATATCCGTCTTTCTGCCACCACAGTATGGCAGGGGGAAATCCGCCCTTCGCAGGACAGGTCTTTCTGCCAGTTCCGTACGATGGCTTACGGTTATCGTGCCTTGATTAAGCTGCTACAAAACTATCGCCGTAACAATGGATGCCGTACGATAGCGGATTTTATCAACCGCTGGGCGCCTCCTGTGGAGAACAACACTTCCGGCTATATCAGCCGGGTGTGCCGGGAGATGCAGGTTCCGAACACGTATGTACCTGACGTGAACGACAGAGCGACCATGTGCGCTTTCGCAGCCGCCATCTCACAAGTGGAGAATGGGGTACCGGCGGTCATGACAGACGTGGAAGCGGGATGGGAACTGCTTTAATGATTGGTAATTAATGATAATTAATCGGAGAAATGGATGTGCTTTGGAATATCATAATGTATGCGGTGCCCGGCGGCTTTGCCGTACAAGTTATAAACTGGTACCGCAACCGGAAGCTGTCCAAGGCACGCCAGGGAGGCGATATCGATGCCGCCTATCTGGACAACATCAATATGCTCCGTGAAGAATTAATAAAGATTCAAGATGAAAACAGAAAACTATACAGGGCCATCGCCCGACTCGATCGCACGGTGGCTCGCGCTACTGCTTGTCGTCACTGGGATGATTGCCCTATCCGCGTCGAGTTGCAGAAGCCCGCAGAAGATACGGAGCAGCTATGGCCAAAGAGACAGTCTGGCAAGCAAAAGCGAGTTCGTTCTCCTGCAGGCAGCCGTACCGCCCAGCATGGCGAAGACGAAATTTCCGACGGATATGCTGAAACTGATTCCGGTGGGCACAGGCTTTAGCAGCCGCAGCGGGCAGGCCACTGTCAATATCACCCGGGTATCGGAGGATAGCTTGGAAGTAACTGCCACGTGTGACAGTCTGGCCCGTCAGTTACTTATCATTACGGAAGAAAATACACGTATCCGTAATGAACTCATAGAAGCAAAAGAGAAACCGCCTCCGGAGGTGGTACGTGGGCCTACCGGCCTGCAATGGTTCCAGATATGGGTGGGGCGGGTGTCACTGATATATCTCGCTTTCCGCCTGTTGAAAAGGCGCTTCGCCAAAATCCTTTAAACAGTATTCGAATGGCTATTAAAGAACAAAAAACAGTACCGGGAAAAATGGTGGCGGAAACTGCCAGCCGGTCTGAACCGGACTTTCTGGAACAATACCGGAGATGTTATCCCCGCGCGAAGAAATTCCATGTCACGAGTGACGGCCTTGTATTTCCGGACGATAAAAAAGCCGCAGATGCTCACCAAAGGTGCATCGGATGTGGCGAGTTAAGAACCTATTAAATGAAAAGACAATGAATTTACCAAACGTAAAGATAGTAATCGGCAGCGGCAGCATGGGCAACGTCACGCTGTCCGATGACGGTATTTCCGGCATGATCCTTACCGGTACCGCAGTTCCGGAAAAACTGGAACTGAATAAGGTCTATGTACTCGGCGGCATGACAGACCTGAAAAAATACGGCATTGAAGAAAAGACAAACCCGCTGCTTGTCAAAGACCTTACCGCATTTTACAGTGCAGCCGGTGAGGGTGCGGAACTGCACCTGCTTGTGGTGAGCGAGGCTACCACACTGACGCAGATATGTGCTAATGAAGACGGTTCCCCGCTCAATAGACTTATCAATTCCGCTGCAGGACGTATCCGTCTTGTAGGTATCAACCGGAACATCCCGGCCGAGTATGAGCTGACTGCAGAAAAATGCCTGGATACGGATGTCATCACCGCCATCGCCGCTGCCCAGACAGTAGCGGACGCTTTCCTTGAGAAGATAGCACCGTTCCGGGTGTTCATCCCCGCAATCGGTTGGACCGGTGAGACCGACGGTTTGTACCAACCCCGTGAAGGAAGCTGTAACCGTGTCGCGGTCGTTATGGCTTCGGACGGAAAGATAGGCGAAAGCAGGCTGTATTCCGCTGCGATCGGTCAGGTGTTGGGACGTGCGGCGAAGATTGCCGTACACCAGAACCTCGGCCGCGTACGTGACGGGGCGATAGCCTCTATCGGTTATATGACGGACGGTAAAACACCTGAAGAGCATTTCAGTGAACTGGGAATTCTGAATGATGCCGGTTATATCTTCTACCGTACCTATATAGGTAAGAACGGCTACTACCTTAACGGCGATGCCATGGCAGCGCCCACGACCGACAGCTACTGCTACCTCAGTTCCGGACGCGTCATCGACAAGGCGGCCGTCATAGCTTACCGTACGTACATTGACGAGATCCTGGACAACATCGAGGTTGATCCTGAAAGCGGTACTATTCCTACCGCTATATGCAAGTCGTTCGAGGCAAGCATAATCCGTGCGGTGAATGCCAATATGAACGGTGAGATCAGTTCGTTTACGGCATACATTGACCCTTCGCAGAATATCCTTGCAAACGGTCACATGGAAATCACCTGCAAGATAGTCCCGCTCGCCACCCTGAGAGAAATCACCGTTAATTTATCACTTGAAAATCCAGCATGATTATGGCAACAGCAATAGGAACAGTGTTCAATTCCAGGGAATACGCCTGGGTCGATGTAAATGTCGTGATGCTTGGCAGGGAAGTCGTCGGACTTCGCGGCATTGAATACAAATCAAAGCGCCAGAAGGAGGCGTTGTTCGCCTCCGGCAGGAAAGCCCGCAGTATCCAGAAGGGCAAGAAGGAATATGAGGGTACGATAACGCTTCTGCAAAGCGAGCTTATTGCCCTGAACCGCGCCGCACAGGAAAAAGGTTATGAGGACATTACTGATATTGACTTTGATGTGATAGTCTCCTATGTACCCGACAACGGCGTTGTCACGACCGACAAGGTGGTGAACGTATCCATTACGGAGATACCTCATGGCATAAAGGTGGATGACCTGCAGATGGAAATCGCCCTGCCGTTCATTGCTTTGGACGTAGAATACAACGTATTGTAACATCAATCATTAATCAGACAAGAAGATGAACACGAAAGAAGAAAAAACAATCGAACAGAAAATTCAGGAATGGAAGGAAAAATACGGCGGCGTCTATCGCGTGGATGTCGACGGGCATACGGCTTACTTAAAGAAGCCGAGCCGCAAAGCACTCGGGGCGGCCGCTGTTATCGGCAAGTCCGATCCGATGAAATACAACGAGTTTTTGTTGAATAATTGCTGGCTCGAGGGCGACGAAGTCATCAAGACTGACGATGCCCTGTTCCTGGGCGTATCGGCACAGTTGGCGGAAATCATCGAGATAAAGGAGGCTACGCTAAAAAAGCTCTGAGCGGAACGCAGACCGGAGACAAGGGCGGTTGGCTGTTCATGTCCGACACCCTTATCCGGGCTGTGCTTCACATGGATCCGACGGAACTGTCAGATGAGGAATGGGCACATCAGGTGCGGATGGCGGAATGGGCGCTGTCCGTCATGCAGGTAGGAAGAATAGGATAATGTTCAAGGTTATCAGGAATAATGTCATATAGACCAGCCAACGATATCTGTACCACTTTCCTTCTTTCCTGAGATATTCAGGCAGGGATTTTACCATTGAGACAGGAACCAGTACCGGAATGGCTATGATAACCAGCACCCATTTCAGGAAAGCCGGCACCAACCGGATTGCCCAATAAGCCGAACCGGCGATAACATAGATTGCAATAACAGTACTCAACATGGCCAATACACTTGAATATATTTTTAGTCTTCAGGATAAGGTTTCCGCTAAGATAGGCAATATTACCGTAACTTCCGATAGAATGTTGGGAAAATTTGCCGAACTGGAGAAGAAAAACCTTAGCGTGAACAAAACGTTCAATGAGACAGGGCGCACGTTGGGTGCCTTGCGCGAGAAGATTGCCCTGCTGCAGGCGGAGCGCGAATGGCTTCCTGCCGATAACATTGAGGGTATCCGGGCATATAACCGGGAGATGAAAGCGCTCAATAAAGAGATTGACAAGCTGGAATCCCTTAACGGCGGGAAATTCAAGAAGTGGAGCCGGGAAGCCTTTGCCGCCATTCCCGGCAGTGAACTGATAAGCAATCCGCTGGTTGCCGCTTCCGCAGCCCTGGGGTTTGCCGGGAAAGCCGGTTTGAATTTCGATGAGAGTATGGCCCAGGTGAATATCACCGCCCAATTGGAAGGCAAGTCACTTGTGGAACTTCGTAACAGGCTCAAACAGATTGCCAGAGATAATAAGGCGGATATTCTGGTGGCTCCTGTCGGATTTGAGAAGATAAATTCGCAACTCAATGACGTAGACCTTTCGCTTTCCATACTGGACGCCTCACTGAAAGGAAGCAAGGCCGGCTTTACCGACCTTGACACTGTTTCCGGTGCACTGGCGCAAACCCTGTCCATTGTCGGCAAGGAGAACACTACGGCCATGGAAGTGCTCGACACATTCTTTGCCGCCAAACGTGTCGGTGCCGGCGAGTTTGCCGACTTTGCCCGTTATATGCCCAATCTGATAGCCGGTGCCAGTAACCTGGGTATCGCCTACAAGGAGGTGGCCGGAACATTTGCCTACATGACCGGAAAAGGACAGTCGGCCGAACGCACCGCCGTACTAATGGAGAATGCTTTTTCAGTATTAGGGCGTGCCGATATACGCGGTAAAATGGAGAAAGCCGGCGTGAAAGTATTTGATGATACCGGGAAGATACGCAGTGTCGTGGATATATTTTCAGACTTGCAGGATGTCATGGGCAGCCTCAGTGACGAACAGAAGTCCTCATTGCTTGAAAAGCTGGGACTGGTTGACAAGGAAGCGAAGAACGCCTTTGCCATTATGATTTCAGACACTGTGAAGCTGCGTGAATCCATGAACGAGGTTTCCGCATCTTCCGGCGAGACGGACAAAGCCATGAACTATTCCAGGAACACGATGCAGAAAGTAACCGAAGTATGGAACCAATTTAAAAACATCGGCCTGAGTGTAGGTGAGCTTGTTTTACCGCTAATCAGTACCGGGCTGGACATTGCAAGTGTTGTCCTGAACGGTCTCTGTACGGTCGTAAATGCTATCGGCAGTCTGTTTTCATGGTGGTACGCACAGCTTCAGGACGGCAACCCCCTGATATGGGGGCTGACCGCCGCCATAGCGGCATTGTCCGCCGGCCTGTTAATCAATTATGCCCGTACGAAATCGGTCATTCTGCTTGAAAAGGCCAAGGTCGTCTGGGACGGTATTCAGGCAGGCGCGACATGGCTTCTGACCGGTGCGCAGCTGGCCTTTAACACAGCACTGTGGGCATGTCCGCTGACATGGGTAGCGGCAGCCATCGGTACAGTGGTTGCCGCCATAGTTTACTGCTGGCAGAAGTTTGAAGGCTTCCGCAGGGTAATATACGGTTGCTGGGAGACTGTCAAAGAATTCGGGCGCGTATTGATTGATTCCATCGTGGCTCCTTTCAAACAGGTATTGGGCGGTTTGGGTAAGGTATGTTCCGCCCTGGTGAGCCTGGTAAAGGGTAATTTCAGGGAAGCGGCCAAAGAGGCGAAAGCCGGTTTTATGGATATCGGCAAGGGGGTACTGGGTGCCAACCCCGTATCTATCGGTATGGATATAAAGCAGAGGGGCGACTGGCAGGCGGCATGGGATAAGGGCACGCAGCGCGGAAGCGAGAGCTGGCAGGCCTCACAGGATAAGAAGAACGGTGTTGGCAGTTCCGGCTTCCCGGTACCGGAAGTACCGGCGGCAGCCGTTACCCCGCAGGTGGATTATGATGCCCTGATGAAGAAACTTGCCAAGAGTTCCATGTCTAAGAAAGTTTTGAATCTGAATGATGCCGGTACCGTCCGGAATTATAACGAGTCTTCCGACTATACTGCCGCAACAAGAAAGCTGTCTCCCCTGCAGGTGAACCTTGCCCCCGGCGCTTCGGCCTCGGCTATCGGTGCGTCCGGTAAGGCTTTGGATGCGCGTTCACGCCTGGCGGATGCGGCAAAAGCCTCAGATAACGCCCAGGAATACACTCCCGAAAAGAACGGTTATCTGCAGGACATCATGCTGAATGTTCGCAAAATTGCCGCCATGATAACCGTTCCTCTTGCCATGAACACTCCGGTCTCTTCAGGTTCCGTATCCGATGCCTACGTAATGCAGGACACGAGGAGTATGACGGAACAGGCAGAGTCCGGATATCGTGGTGAAAGGCAGCCCCGGACGATACGTATAGACCGCGTATGCGACCAGATCACCATCCATGTACAGAATACTGACGGCAAGGGTATAGACACCATCCGGCAGGAGATTATCAATGTGTTCAACGAAATATACGAGGTGTAGCTATGGGAAATTTCAATATAAAGGACATTCTGCTGGATGTCATCGGTTACAAGGGACTGCCTTACCCCGGTGTGTGGTTGCCTGCGGCAGACCGTTCAGAGTCCGGTGATGGGTATGAGTACGACGGGGAAACAGCCGGCGAAAAGACGAATACGGATTTGGGTTCTGTCCTTCGTAAGAAAGACGCCATGGGAAGATATTATTTTATGCCCGTTGTTCTGGAGCACAAAGGTAAGGAGTATGAGATACCTAATGCCGTTATTTCCTTTACCGGCAAGAAGAATATCGTAGAAACGGCAATGGTAGGACGTAAAGGTTCGGTTAAGGAACTTATCAGCCTGGATGATTACGAAATCAGCATACAGGGTGTTGCCCTGTCCGATGATTTTCCCGAGGCGGCCTTGATGGAACTGAATGAACTCTACAACATCAACGAGTCCGTTATCCTGAAATGCGCACTTACGGACATTTTCCTCGAGGAAGACGACCGGGTGGTTATCCGCAGCATGGACATATCGGACATGAAAGGAACCGAAACGGTCCAGATATTTAAGATGGAACTGGTGACGGACCGTAGTTTTGAACTCATAATCAAATAGGCCATGTTTATACTCTGTTCGGAAATAAGAATCGGAAATGTCTCTTTCAAATCGGTACATGATGTGCGGATAAAGAGAAGCATTTACAGCCTTGCCGCCACAGCCGTGGTCAAGGTTCCGGTTACTGCCGTACTTAAACATACGGGAGAAGCGCCGGCCTATATAGAAACGGCCCAGGTTGTCAAGGTCGGCGACCGGGTGGAAATCGGGCTGGGTTATGACGGTAATCTGAGTATCGAGTTTGCCGGTTACGTGAAACGATTGAATTACAAGGTTCCTTTGGAAATAGAGTGTGAGGACGAATACTATGCGACCCGCCGGGTAAACTGCGTTTTCTCGGGAAAGGAAACAACGTTAAAACAGTGTTTGAATACCATTTTACCGGACTTGAATATTGCTTATTGTGTAGACCTGACATTAAAGAACTTCGTCGTTAATAACAAGCCCGGCAGCTGGGTGCTCGGCTTTCTCAAAAAGGAGTACGGTTTGGCCGTCTTTTTTGACATCGACGGCAATCTGTACGCAGGCAAGGCACACGAAGTGCAGGGCGAAACGGTGAAATACCGGCTTCGTTATAATGTCATCAAGGATGATGAGCTGAAGTACCAACTCGCCGAGGATGTCCGGCTGAAGGTGAAGGCCGTATGCTATTATAAGGACGGCACAAAGATAGAGGGGGAAATCGGTGAAGAGGGCGGTGAGACAAAAACGCTCTATTACTATGACGTAAAGGATGCCGGTGAACTGAAAACGTTGGCCCGCGAAGAACTGGAGCGTTACCGCTTTGACGGATACCGGGGTAGGATTGAAACATTTCTTGCTCCCTATGCACTGCCGGGTATGGTGGCGCAGCTGGATGATCCGGTTTACCGGGAACGCGGCGGGAACTATTACATAGAAAGTACGGAAGTGACGTTCGGAACGGGTGGCGCACGTAGAAAAATAGAAATCGGTATCAAGGTATGAAGGATATAGAAGAAATCAGACGTGCCATTCACGAGCGGCAAGGCGGAGATAGTGTTTTTCCGGCCGTTGTGACGGAAGTGGATGAGAAGGAGTACACTTGTACGGTACGGCGTGACGGGCAGGTCGACTATTTTGATGTGAGGTTACGTGCATTGGTAAATTCGGAGTTGCAGGGTTTTGCCTTTATTCCCAGGTTGCAAAGCACAGTTCTTGTATGCCGTATCGGAAAGAGTAACGAGCTGTTTGTATGCCGGTTCGGTGAGATAGACGGGGTTATTTTAACCTGCGGCGATCTGGAGCTGAAGACTGACCTTGATAATATCGACGTCAGGAAAGGTGACAGTGTGAGCGTTCATATCGATGCGGGCAAACTGGAAGTGACCAACGGCAAGACGAAAGTCACCCATGAGGCGGAAGCCTTGACGCTCCTGTCGGATCAGACGACTGTGAAGATAACAACGGGCGGTCTTACCTTAAGGAAAGGCGGTTCGGGACTGAAGAAAACACTCGGTGACCTTTTGACAGCCATACAGAAACTGACGGTAACCACAGGAGTAGGCCCCAGCGGCCCGCCTATCAACGTCGCTGACTTTCAGAGAGTGCAACAGGACTTGAGTAATTATTTGGAGGAATAGGATATGCCATTAGTAAAAGCAACAATCAAAGCCGGAATCAAATCGGCATTTACCGAGGTGATGAACCAGAAGGAAGGACGTGAAGACGCGTTGGATAAGTTGGCGGACAAGATAGCCGCCACAGTGGTGGATGCCATAAAAAGCGCCCAGATAACCTATACAGCCGGCCTTGTAGCCCCGGCAATGGGCGGGCCGGTGACCGGGACATTCCAGTGTACAATATCGTAACGGGGAGGGTTTATGATTGATATCAGACATACGGCTAACGGGGATATTGACCTGCAGGCGGGCGACATTCTCTATACGGAGAGTACCGGGCAGCACCAGCGGGACATACTGTTGGCGGATAAGGGACATTACAAGGAAAGCCCGGAAACGGGTGTGGGAGCCTTGGAGTATATGAATGACAATGAACCGGACAGACTTTTGCGGAGCATCCGAAAGGAATTCACACGGGACGGCATGAAAGTGTCGAAAGTCTCTCTGGATAATGTAGTGGCGGAGTATGAAGAAAGTAACGATTAAAGCAAACCAGACAATATATGATGTTGCCATAGAACAGTATGGTACATGTGAGGCGGTGGGTAAGCTCATGCAGGATAATCCAGGTATGGAGAATGACTTGCAGGCAGTAACGGAAGCCGGTATTGAAGAAAGCGACAGAAGTTTCTATTTTGATTTACCGCTACCTGAGGGCAGCACGTTGCTTGTCGATACGGACAGCCGGCTGATTGAAAAGAACATCCTTCGGGAAATAGACAAGGACGTAACAACTTATGATTTGAAAGACTATGGCACGAACGATTAAAGCTATTCAAGACAGTATCATCGATTCGCTACGACAGGAATCGGGGCTTTCTCTTTCCACCTCTAAAGTGGCGGAGTGGCGGTTGTGGACGTATGTGTTTGCGGTAGTCGTACATACGTTTGAGATAATCCTGGACATGTTCCGGAAAGAGGTGGACACTCTGGTTGAGAAGGTGACACCGGGAACGGTACGATGGTATGCCGAGATGTGCTACCGGTTTCAGAACGGGCATGAGCTTCTGTTCGATGATAAAAAGGCAATGCTTTATTATCCGGAAGACAATCCGGATGCCCGGATTATCAAGGTGGTGGCTATTCGTGAAGAAACCAACCGGCTTGTCATTAAAGCGGCCAAGTGGGACTCGGATGGGAATATCGTTCCGCTCTCACTGGAAGAAAGGTATAATTTCACCGGTTACATTGATGTGATCAAGTTCGCAGGAGTGGACACTACCATAGTTTCCACTACCGAGGATAAAATACGTTATAATCTGGAAGTGTATTATGATCCGGCCGTTCCGCTGACACAGATAAATACGGATGTTTCCGCCGCACTGGACACATTCAAGTCCTCGCAGGGGTTTGATTCCATGATATACAGGCAGCGGTTTATTGATGCCGTTATGGATGTTCCGGGAGTGACAACCTGTAACCTTTTGGCGATGGAACGTAAGGGGGCTACGGATGAGGATTTCTCGCCGGTGGATATCTGCGCGGAACTGGAATCGGGATATTTTGAATATGACGTTACCAGCCGGCTTGTTTTTAAATCTGTAAAAGAACTGGAAATATGAATCTGAGAATGAATTGTAAGAACCTCGTACGGCAGTTGTTGCCACCTCATAAGAGGCAACCGGTGCGCCTGTCTTTTCTTTCCGGCTTCGTTGCTGTATTGCAGAAGTTGTTCGAAGCGTTCGCTACATGGCGGGACCATGTCCGGATGATGGCGAACGTAAATTCACAGGTAAAAGTCCTTGAAGGTTATTTGCGTAAAAAATACGATGAACCTGTCAATATCCGGATAGAAACCTTTAACAACGGGCTGTTGCTGGTTGGATTGAAAAGTGAGGGCCGGACAATGTGGCCGGAAATCAGCCTGGAGGGCGAGAGAAAAACAAGGCCTGTACCGTTGGAGAACGAGGTAAGGGATAAGTTCAAGGGGGTAAATTTTATAGTTTACATTCCTAAAAACATAGACAAGAGCCTGGTGGAAATCGATATAGAGAAATTCAAGCAGGCATTAATCACCTATAAAATTATACAGCAATGAAGAGACATGTACAAGTGCCGGGGATCCGGCAATGGGCAGCGGAAGATTTTTTGGAGTTGCAATCCGAACCGCTGAAGGCTTTGGACGGTTTTTTTGAGGAATACGGCCCCTGCATTATCAGGGGATGCCGGGCAACAAAAAACGCTGATGAAACTTATAACCTGACAGCCGGGCTGGTCGCTCTGGAGGGAACTGACGCCGAAGGGAACAGATGTTTCAAGGTCGTACCGTTTTCCGGTATGGTAGGTACGCCGATGCCTATTTATCTGACATTGGCGAACTCTCCGGTCAAACGCCAGTATGTTGATGGTGCTATAAAGCCTATCGCCTACGAATATTATGCTGCGGCAAGCGTTGCCAAACCGGAGAATGTTCCTTTCCTGGAACTCAAGACAGACAGGCAGGGAGCATTCGTTGATGTGCTTCAGGACAGTAACCATGTTTTTCTCACAGCCGAGGAGCGTGAGAAATTGAATAACCTGGCAGGATATATCCACCCGAAAACACATCCGGCTTCCATGATCGTATTCGATGACGGGGAAACGTTACAGCATAAGTACGACCTGTCGCAACAGGTGACCTATGAATACACACTGGAAGTCTCCCCGTCATCACTCTCATTCGGAGCGGCCGAAGAAGTGAAAGGGCTTTCCATTACTTCGTACAGAACGAAGTTTGTAGGTGGCGTCTCCACCGGCGAAAAAGAACAGGTAGACTATACGGCTGTTGTAAATTCAGGGACGGATACTTTTTCCATAGAGGATGTGGCGGTAACGGCCAAACAGAACAATACGGAATCACAGCGTAGCGGTTCAGTCCTTGTTACGCAGGAGGGTTCCGGTAAGACAATAACCGTTTCACTCAGCCAGGCTGCCGGTGAGGTGAGCTGGGAATACCGCTTTTCCATCAATCCGGCCGCTTTGAATTTTGCTAATGCTGCCGATTCGCAGAATGTGACTGTCGTTTCAGATAAACAGAAGAAGATAAACGGCATCAATTCAGGTAATCCTGTCTCTGTAAGTTTCAGTTCGGCTGTGACTTCGGGTAGCGATGCGTTTTCTATTGATGGGAATACTGTGTCTGCCACTACAAACGGAACGGAAACACAGCGCAATGGTACGGTACGGTTTACACAGGCTGAAAGTGATAAAACTGCGGATGTCTCTCTTAGTCAGGCAGCCGGCGAAGTTACTTGGGAATATACTCTTTCCGTCAATCCGGAATCACTGTCATTTGAGACCTCAGGAGGTATCCGGGATGTTTCGGTGACCTCGTACAAGCGTAAGTATATAAACGGTAGCTATACGGGAGAACAGGTGAACGTGGGTTGCTCATCTTCAGTTGTTGGTGCAGGCTTTAGTTCCTCGGGAACTTATATAACTGCCGGGCAGAACAATACATTATCTGACAGAAGCGGTACCGTAACTTTCACACAGTCGGAAAGCGGGAAGCAAGCGTCTGTATCACTTAATCAAAGCAAGGGTGTCGAGGGATGGAACTACACGTTTGAGGTCAGTCCGTCTTCACTCTCATTTGATGCTGTAGGCGGTACAAAACAGGTTTCTGTCACTTCGTACAGACGACAGACTATCAATGGCAGTGAAACAGATGTGCAGGAAAACGTGGGATACTCTTCTTCAGCTTCTGGAGATGGATTTAGTTCTAACACAACTTCTATAACGGCTGAAGAGAATATTGTAGAAAACAGTCGTCATGGTTCCGTGATATTTACACAAAACGATAGTGGAAAGTCGGTAAATATATCACTGTACCAAGATAGTGCTAATATAAACTACGCTTTAGAAATTACCTCTCCGGTTGGTAATACTTTGACATGGGCAACCGCTATGGATAAAGAAAATAGAATTGTTAATTTGATAATAAAAAGAAGGAGATGGATTAATGGAGTAGAAAGGGCAGCTGAGGATGTTAGCAATAATATAACTGCGGGTGAGATAACTAACAAAACAGGAGATAACGTCTTTTTTAGACCAAGATATATACTTCCTAATCAAGTTGAAATCCGAGTGCAACAATACACAGGTAGCGGTTCGATGAGTTTCGATGTCAAAGTGGGTTATGAACCGCATCTGACTGCAACTTATAGGTTTACGTGCTTACGTAATCCATAAATTAATATCACAGATATAATAGTCGAGTATAAAAACTCCCACTCGGCTATTATTTATCAAGTCACTATATTTGAATAACATTAAAAAACAGATATTATGGCATTACAGAATTTGGAATTTAAACAAAAGGCAAGCGGTGATTATGTACATTATGAGAGTGAACCGGTTCAGTTAACGGGGGATTGCGGTATTCAGTTACTGTTTAAAGGTAATAAGAATGATGTAACGGTATTATCCGGTATGGATGGGGAAAACTTTGCAGGTAGCCATTATGAATTTAATGTGGGTAATTTGTTCAGCAAGCCTGTCCGCGGCATAATTCCCGGTATGTACATCAAGATAAGCACCAATAATGAGCCCGCTTCAGGGCACATCTTAATGAGTGAGTAATCATGGAAGCAATAACTATTCCTCACATACATATTCCGTCAATAGATATTGGCGGGATATGCTTACCCGGTATCGGTGTTCCCGATGGCGGTAAGAAAGGTCTTATATGGCCGAAAGGTTTAAAAGAATCTATCAAGGCCGTCTATGACCCTGCTTCGCAAGGTATGACTAACTATGATGTGATTGAGGCCTATGCGGAAGATTTTACTAAGTTCATCAAGAATGGTAATGGGACTTTCACTCAAAACAAATATAATTCTTCTATAACTACCCAAGAATGGCTTCTATATAAAACTAATGGTAAAGAAATAGAAGCTATGGATGTTTATGTTACTTCGGATAGTACTGATAGAAGTACTGCTTTAAGATACTATTATTATACCAATGAGGATAATAATAGAAAAATATTTTATTTAAAAGCAGGTTTAAATCATCTTCCAGCTTCTTGCTATAAAGAAAAAGGTTCTATCGTTGGATTTGTATTTGAAATTGCTCCTGCAAGCGAATTTAATATTACTATAACCCAACTCCCTACGTCAATTCTAAAAGACCTTAGCGGCAACGGCAACCACGCCTATTTGTATGGTGGTAAGGGTAAGCTGAATAGCGGGATGGGAGTGTATCAAACAGATTTTAGTTCCTGGAATTATTATCCATCTTTAAGCACAGTTGAATATTCTCCCAAAGGACTTGTTATCAAGAAAGTTAATAGCACTGCACAGTTCTGTGCAAGTGATTTTGTTGGCAAATTTACTGCGGAAGTTAGTGGTATTCCAGAAGGAGTTAGCTTTTATTATCGGTATATTGATAAAACAACTGGCAGTCCCGTTTCTACAACGTTAAGTAACGGCATAAATGAGATTGATTGCAGCAATGCCAATGGAGATGCTAATATGACTAACATGTTTTTAATCGGAGCCGACAATAAAGATATTAATATAACTATCACTCAAATCCCCGACTACCCCGACCAGCTCTGCTACGACGGCAAGATGTACGCAGTGTGCTATGGCTTCCCGATATTAACGGATTACACGGTGATGGCGGAGAGGACGTGGTTTGAAAATAACGGTAATCGAGTATTCATTACTAAAGGCAATATTTGGCCTAATTGCGCATTTGTTTTTGAGAAAATCAATGCCTCATTAGATAGTGAAACCTTCTCATTTTCAAAAAGCACCAGAATTGACGATTTAAGAAGCAAAAGTGGTGTAACTTATCAAACAAAACAATCTTACAACGGAGTTCCTATTGCGGTCGGGGATTCATCTGACGGTGATGTTCTGCTCATAGGGGGACAGAAATCTGGTGAATATATCGGCTGCCATAGCGCCATCATAGTCGCCGACCGCAGCTTCACCGAAGAAGAGATAAACTGGCTGAAAAATAACCTCTTTACAATCGACATTCCTACTCCCGCTTATGATTTTGATTTCAGTAAGTATAAAGATGGAAGCAATTTAGGGGACAGTATTACTGATAAATACGGTAATGTTCTTGAACTTCATAATTTTGCTTGGAAAGGAATGAGCGGTCTTGGTGGTTACATTAATTTTCCTACTACAGGAAATCCTTCTGCTGCTTCTTGGATATACGATAATCAATCTATTACATTTACAGAAATAATAAACCCTATTGCTTCGCAAGTATATACTTGGGGTAAGAATTTAGAAGAGATACCTTCTACAAAAGTAAATATTATTGGCCTTAGCAATTATAAGGGTGCTTTTATTTTATACCGTTATTGGAATGGCAATGCTTTGATTGCAAGAGAAATATATAATGATGGTGAATATATACTTGAAAAGGGAGAAAGTTATAATAATGAGTCTAAATTAGGTATAAATTGGAGTATTGCTGTTATGAATTACACCGGCAAATGTAATATCAAGGTCAATATTCTTCCTATTTATCCCGGTGCCCTTGTCTTCGATGGAATAGACGATTATGCAAGACTTGCAAAAATGACTATTAAGACGGTTGTTTTGGATTTTGTTAATCTTGAATTGGATAAACAAGTTTATGATAATAGAGACAAACCAAATAATCATAATTATTTCTCTATTTATCCTCAAGCTGATACAGTAGCTTATGAAGCAAGAAATAGTAATGGCAAAACTTATATTAATGGAGAACTAAATACTACTATTAAGACTAATGACTTACTTGGTGTTCGATGTATAACTTGTGCTTCTAATGACTTGGCTAAAGAAACTGAACAATATATTTGTAGAGACAGCTATTTGAATAATTATTATGGCAAGATAGCTCTCTATCGCATTACCGGATTTACCGAAGTCCTAACTCCTGACCAAGTTTGGAAATGGTATCAAAAGAATAAACCGAAAGGGGGTGACAAATGAAATGGTTGGTTGTTCCTGTGGACGAACTGAAACAGTTTGATAACGATTGGGAGTACCGCAGAAAGTCGGTTGACGGTACACAAGCGATTATCCACGAAGGTACTTATAACAGACTTGTACCACCAGTAGTTGCGATACCGGAAACGGATGAACTCATTGAGGTTACTTATCCCTATCCGTTACTTGGTGGTAAGGAATTGGTTGAAATGTTGAATACTTCTGAATGGAGTACGAATTTGGATTTAGATGAAAATATATGAGAAAGTTACCGTGGATATTAGTTGTGTTGCTGGTAATCGCTTATGTAGCGGTTTGATACCGTTAATCCCTTTTTGAGAACTGTTTAAATAGTGTTGGAAAATAAATAAAAAATCACAATCTGTTTTGTGTTAACAAGTATGAAACACTCACAAAGTGATTTGAAAAAGAATCACGAAACGTTTTGCGGTTTATAAACTTGTAGGAATTGAAAGGGTAGGCGGTGGTCTGCTTGGCTTCGATTGCATGGTTAAATACCGCACGTAAATGTCTAAGCCGAGTTCCAACCGTATTTACCGCATAGTTGTTTGACTTCATCCACTGCTCATATTTCTTCAACCAAGCCACATCTATATCTGAGAATGGTATGTCAAGATGCTTGTTGAACTTTACAAAAGAAGAATAAGACACTTCAAACATTCCTGCATATCTTAGCCTATGCTCGTCTTTGAGTGCTTGGATATAGTTTTGAAATCCTTCCCCAACAGATACGGGGTGCTTGGTTTGTAAGGTGTCTGTGGCTTGGAGTAGAGTTGTGGCGGTAAACTCTGCGTTATTGACTTTTTTATCCAAGATGATTCGTTGGATTTCACTAATCTTCTCGTTTATGAGAATGAGTAATGCTTCATAGTTGGGGCATTTAGGCTTGGGTAGGTTCTTCTTGAAGTCCCAATGCACAGGATTGACGGAGATTCCCACACTCTTGTACTTCTTCTTTCCATTCTTACAGATTCTCACCATAAGCGGTGATTCTCCATTCTTTAAAACCTTTGATTTGTAACACGTTACATTAACAGTTGCTTCCATTCTTGGTTTAACTCTCGGTTTAACTGAACCATGTAAACCAACGCAATTTTGGCATAAAAAAAGAGAGTTACACAAAAGTAACTCTCTGATTTCTTGGTGATCCGCCTGGGGCTCGAACCCAGGACCCCAACATTAAAAGTGTTGTGCTCTACCTGCTGAGCTAGCGAATCAATCCTTATTGCTGTTAAGCGGGTGCAAAGATAGGCACTTTTATTGAATATGCAAGGCTTGTGGTGAAAAAAGTTTGCATTATTCTTGCTGTTTGTTTTCTTATGTTTGATTATCAGATGGTTCTGTCTTATGAATATTTTCTCTGTTGATAATGAAACGTTGGTAATAGGAAAGCATTAACGTTGTAAGCGGGAGCGCGATAATCATTCCCAACATCCCCATTAATGAGCCCCATATAGAAAGTGACAATAGAATGATAGCGGGATTTAGTCCGGTAATTTTTCCCATGACGCGCGGTACGATGAATCCGTCTTGAATAGCTTGCACTACAATGAATACCGCCATGGCCGAGGCGATGATTATCCAGAAATTCCCACCCGTGTCGGACGCTTTCAGGATTGCCAGTATGATGGTAGGAACAAAACCTATGATTTGAAGATAAGGCACCATATTCAATGCTCCGATGAACAGCCCGAGACCTATGGCCAGCGGGAAGTCTATGATGAGGAAGCCTATACTGAATAAAATACCGACGCATAAAGCTACGAATGCTTGCCCGCGGAAGTATCTGTTCATACCTACTTTTACGTCGTTCAGTATGCCCACTACGAAAGAACGGTATTTCAGGGGCACGAGATGTGTCCAGCCTTCAGCGATACTTTCATAGTCCAATAAAATGAAGATGATGTATAGCAAAATGATGAATATCGTGAATACGCTGAATAATAGGTCGATGGAATCCGATAGTAAAGACCATAGACGGGGAACGGCTTCTTTGAGCGCATCCAGCAGGTTCTCTTTATTGAATAGTTCGGTTATGAATTTGACATCGATATTATCCCGTAAGAATTCGGAAAGAGAGGTTGGCACATTGCTGTTGTATGTTCCGTGCGAAAAGTATTGAACCAATAAGGCCTGTACTCTGCCGCACTCCTGTATCATGGGGGGAACTAACAGATAGAAAGCTCCGGCACCTACAATCAGGAGCGCCAATAATGCGCAGAATATGGATACGATCCTGTTCTTTAACTTTAGCCTGTACTGGAAGAATGTGACCAGCGGATATATCAGATAGGCAATAAGCCAGGCGATAAAGAAAGGCAATAGAACGCTGCTTAAACGCTTCAGAAGCATCAATATGCCGATAATGATAACTCCTAAAATGACACCGCGGATAAAACTGTCGAATGTAATCTTTTTACGTTCCATAGACTTCTGTGTTAATTTACTAATCGCTTGCTGCTTGCCGGTCTTCCTTTATCGCTTGTAAATAGCACTCGCGGCACAAAGGCTCGTATTCGGCTGTTTCACCCAGCAGTACTTGCTTGTCGTTTTTCACGGTACGGTGGGAGAATGAGGCGAGTTGGCCGCATTTTACACAAATGGCATGTACTTTGGACACCTCGTCCGCAATGGCGCACAGTCCCGGCATGGGCCCGAAAGGGTTGCCGCGGAAGTCCATGTCCAGTCCGGCTACGATGACACGTATACCGTTGTTGGCAAGCTGGTTGCATACATCGATCAGACCCTCGTCAAAGAATTGCGCTTCATCAATGCCCACTACGTCTATCTCGGACGTGAATAACAGAATACTTGCCGATGAGTCTATCGGAGTGGAAGATATGGTGTGGCTGTCGTGCGATACGACATCTGCTTCCGAGTAGCGCGTGTCTATTGCAGGTTTATATATTTCGACACGTTGTTTGGCGAACTTGGCACGTTTCAAACGGCGTATAAGCTCTTCAGTCTTGCCGGAGAACATAGAGCCGCATATCACTTCGATTCTCCCTCTGCGTTTGGTTTCCTGTATGTGGTCTTCCGAGAATAATACCATGTTTTTAAGTGTTATATTCAGTCGCAAAAGTAATGATTTTGTTTGCTTCCAGGTATTTTTTCATTATTTATTTCTACATTTGTACCATTAATACGGACGGGAGAAGGATATGCAAGCATTATTGAATGATATAGAACTGGATGTTCAGGAATTGAAATGTTTGATGCAGTCGATATCCGCCGATGCAAATCCTGTGTTGAAGATAGTTGCCAAAAGGAATATCCATCAAATGCAGGAACGGCTGGATGCGCTGACCAAATTGCTGGATGCCGCTTTTGTGATAACTCCGGCGGGACAGACCGCTCCTGATACCGTGCAGGACATGACCGAATCGGACGTTGTTTCCGAACCTGTGGCAGAAACCCCGGTTGAAACGGCTCCCGTTTCGGATATCGCAGCTCCCGCTTCGCCGATTTTGGCCGAACGTATTAAACCGGCTAAGGACTTACGCCACGCTATCAGCCTGAATGATTCGTTCCGCTTTACCCGCGAACTGTTTAACGGGGATACGGCGCGTATGAATGAAGTGGTACGCCGGTTGGGTGAGGCTTCTTCTTTGGATGAGGCGATGGCTGTTTTTATATCAACGGTTCGGCCGGACGAGGAGAATGAGGCGACGGCGGATTTTGTGGAACTTCTCAAGAAGTATTTCAGTTAAAAAGTAGCGGATATGGGAAAACTTTATGTGGTGCCTACACCGGTAGGAAATTTGGAAGATATGACTTTCCGTGCGATTCGCATTCTGAAAGAAGCGGATTTGGTGCTGGCCGAAGATACACGGACTTCCGGAATATTACTGAAGCATTTTGAGATAAAGAATGCGATGCAGTCTCACCATAAATTTAATGAACATAAAACGGTAGAAAGTGTTGTAAATAGAATAAAGGGCGGTGAGACCGTAGCGCTGATATCGGATGCGGGTACTCCGGGAATCTCCGATCCGGGTTTTCTGGTAGTTCGCGAATGTGTCCGCAACGGTATTGAAGTGCAATGCCTGCCGGGGGCTACGGCCTTCGTTCCGGCATTGGTGGCTTCAGGATTACCTAACGAGAAGTTCTGCTTTGAGGGCTTTCTCCCTCAGAAAAAAGGTAGGATGACGCGGCTGAAAGGGCTGGTGGAAGAACGCCGGACAATGGTCTTTTATGAATCCCCCCACCGTTTGGTAAAAGCGCTGACGCAGTTTGCGGAATATTTTGGTGCGGAGCGGCAGGCATCCGTCTCTCGTGAAATATCTAAGATACACGAAGAAACGGTACGCGGTACTCTCACCGAATTGATAGAACATTTCACCGCCAACGAACCGCGTGGTGAGATAGTGATTGTAGTAGCAGGAATAGACGATTAAATAACTTCATTAACAAAACGTAAAACAAAAGCGTATGAAAAAGTTAGCTGTTTTAATTGTATGTGCGGCCGTTATGGCTTCATGTGATAGCTTCTCTGGCGGTAGCAAAGACCAGTTGAAAGCTGAAAACGATTCTCTTTTGATGGAATTGACTCAGCGTAATGCTGAATTGGATGAGATGATGGGTACTTTCAATGATATTTCGGAAGGATTTCGCCAAATCAATGCGGCAGAGAGCCGTGTGGACTTGCAGCGTGGTGCGGTTGCAGAGGGTTCTCTGAATGCAAAACAGCAGATAGCCTCTGATATTGAATTCATTCGCAAGCAGATGGAAGAAAACAAACAGCAGATTGCGAAATTGCAGTCTATGCTGAAAAGTAGCAAAACCAATTCTTCTCAATTGAAGAAGGCTGTTGAATCTTTGACGCAGGAGTTGAATGCGAAAACTCAGCGTATTGAGGAACTGCAGGCTGAATTGGCTTCCAAGAATATCCGTATTCAGGAACTGGATGCTGCCGTAACAGATTTGAATGCTGTTAAGAGTGAGCTGACTGCTGAAAATGAGGCAAAAGCTAAGACTGTGGCAGAACAGGATAAGGCGCTCAATACCGCCTGGTTTGTATTCGGAACGAAGAAAGAATTGAAAGATCAGAAGATTTTGAGCGGCTCCGGTCTGTTCAAGAAGGGTTCGGTTTTGAAAGACGGCGATGTCAATAAGGATTATTTTACTCAGGTTGATATTCGTACCACTAAAGAAATCAAATTGTATTCTAAGGATGCTGATATCCTGACTACTCATCCTACCGGCTCTTATGCCTTGGAGAAAGATGATAAGGGTCAGCTGACTTTGAAGATTACCAACCCGAAAGAGTTCTGGAGTGTTTCCAAGTATTTGGTAATTCAAGTGAAATAGTTACTTGATTGATAATTGATGGGGCTGTTTCAAAAGAGCGTTTGTCGGCTTGCTTTTGAAACAGCCTTTTTAGTATTCTCTTTATGCCTTATAAAAATCTTTTTTTCGATTTGGACGATACGCTTTGGGCGTTCTCTGCCAATGCTCGTGATACATACGAAGAAATGTACCGGAAGTATGATTACGACCGTTTCTTTGACTCTTTTGAGCATTATTATTCACTCTATCAGCGTCGTAATCTGGAGTTATGGGCAGAGTATGCCGATGGTAAAGTGACGAAAGAAGAGCTAAACCGCCAACGCTATCTCTATCCATTGGAGGCTGTGGGAGCAGGTGACTCCGCTTTGGCAGAAGCATACGAAAAAGATGCTCTCGCAACGATTCCTACCAAAAGCAAGTTGATGCCTCACGCGCGTGAAGTGTTGGAATATCTTTCGGCGAAATATAATTTGTATATTCTTTCAAACGGATTTAAAGAACTTCAGTTCCATAAAATGCGTTCGTCGGACATTGATAAATATTTCAGGAAAGTGGTTCTTTCCGATGATATCGGAATCCTGAAACCCTGGCCGGAGATTTTTCATTTTGCTCTTTCGGCAACCCAGTCCGAACTGAATGATTCGCTGATGATTGGAGATAGTTGGGAAAATGATATTGCAGGAGCTGCCGGCGTGGGAATGCATCAGGTGTTTTATAATCTGTCCGGGCGTACGGATTTGCCTTTTACTCCTACCTATCAGATTACGGATTTGAAAGAGTTGTTGGATTTATTGTGACATTGGGAGATTAGTTGTACTTTTGCTTTCAATGATAACCGTATAAAACTACCATTATGGAAACTCTCATTCCTTTTGCATTGTTGTGTTTCACTTCTTTCTTTACATTGACGAATCCTTTAGGTACGATGCCTGTCTTTTTGACGATGACACAGGGAATGACGGAGAAGGAACGCCGTTCTATCGTCAGCCGCGCCACATTGGTCTCGTTTATAACTTTAATGGTCTTTGTCTTCGCCGGACAATTCCTTTTCAAGTTTTTCGGTATCTCGACGAATGGTTTCCGAATAGCGGGTGGCGTTATCATTTTTAAGATTGGATTTGATATGTTGCAGGCACGCTATACGCCGATGAAGTTAAAAGACGAAGAAATTAAGACCTATGCGGATGATATTTCAATTACTCCCTTAGGTATCCCGATGTTGTGCGGTCCGGGTGCTATTGCCAATGCGATTGTACTGATGCAAGATGCACATTCTTTTGAGATGAAAGGGGTGCTTATAGGTACTATTGCCCTTATTTATTTTCTTACATTCTTGATATTGAGAGCTTCCACCCGTTTGGTTAATTTATTGGGTGAGACCGGTAATAATGTGATGATGCGTCTGATGGGGCTGATTCTGATGGTGATTGCCGTGGAGTGTTTTGTTAGTGGAATGAAGCCGATATTGGTGGATATAATTAAGGAAGGGTATTTGGGGATAGTTAAATAAGTAGGTTTGGAAGTTGACGTTCTATTATAATGGAGGTGTGTCAAAACTCCCCTTGTATCGAAATCACCCCCGCTACGACTATCTGTGGTGGGGGTGATTTTCTATTTATGAGAGTTTCGATACACCCTCATCTATTTGGAGTTATTTACCTCCGTTTATCCATGTCTTTTCAGAATAGATATAAGAACCGTCGCCGTAGGCTTCTTTTACATCTGGATTGCCGATGACTGCACTGTTACCATAGGGTAAACGTTCCGGATAGCGATTGATACCGCTTTGGGTATTTCTCGGATTAGTCAGTATTACATATTCTTCACCCATTGCTTTCAAACGGCGTAAGTCGTTGTAAGTTTCCACTTGTTCATCCAGTGCTTGCGCCACATACTTCTGTTCGAAAAGTTTTTGAAGTGTCGGTGTACCCAAAGACATTGCATAGGCTTTTGCTGTTGTTGCGGCAGCAGGCACAGTGGCTTCATCTCCAAACCAAGTCAGAATTTCCGTAACAGAAGCCTCTACTGCTTTTTGATACGCTGAGGTGGCATCAATGCTTGAACGTAGTTGAACTTCCGCCTGAATGAAATAGAGTTCGGCCTTACTCATGATATGAACGGGTTGTGAACCAAATAAATACCATGTTGGCTGATATTGCATTACTCTGGCATCATCTACCGTCTTGGCAATAGTTTCATCTCCCGGAGTATAAGATTCTCCCAAAGCATTCAGGTAATAATCCAAACGAGGATCATTTGTAGCTTTCATCAGATCTGCTACAGTCTTTGAGGGTGCTGTGTACTGACGGCTGAAAACATAGGCACTCCATGGATTGTCGCATGTAGAACCATTAAATCCTGTAACCGTAAATCCTTCGAATCCATTGTCTATAGCTTGTTGTACCGCTGTCGCTACTTCAGAAAGCACGTTGGGTTCTACTGCCAGTTTATGCAACAGGTAGCGTGCTTTCAGCGCATGAGCAGCTGCGAGCCATTTAGATGCGACACCTTTGTAGGCAATGTCTTGGTTGCCGGCATTTGTCATACTTTTACCTTTTTCCAAGTTACTGATGGCTTTGTCGAGTGTAGCCAGAACGCCGGTATACACATCCTTCTGCGCATCTAATTTGGGTTGCAGATTACCTTGCCCTTGTACAGCTTCGCTGTAAGGGATATCACCGAACATATCGGTCAGAATACCGAAGTTTACGGCTTCCAATACTTGTGCCATTCCTAGTATATCAGACTGTCCTACATTACCCGGTACTTCATTCTCTATTTTACTCTGCATTTGGCGTATATTCTGTAAGTTGCCATAGATGGAGTTCCATACATTATTAAAGGTGGTAGAAGCTGCCCATTCGCTTGAGTTACGCATTTCGGCAAACATTAATTGATTGTTACCCATACCTATCTCTTGTTCGTTGAGTGAGGAAAGGTAAAAAGCAAAGTCACCCGATACGGTACTGAAACCTGTGGACATAATGGCATCTGTCAGCTGGAGTACTGCCGGGACCGCTTCCGGTGAAGGATGTTCATTGTCCTTGTTGATACGGTCAAATGCATCTTCCGTACATGCTGTCAGTCCGAGAAGAACCACCGTCAAAGTCATGAATATGTATTTTTTCATAATCAAAATCTTTATGTTGTATGTTTAAAAATTAATAGTAAGACCACCGCCGAAGCTGGATGTATTGGGAACTGAGAACCGTTCGAAATATCCACTCATATTGTTATTACCTTGCGAAGACTCTGGGTCGAAGTTTGGCAGGTTGGCCCAAACAAGTACATTACGGGCAAAACCGTAAATTGAAATGTCGAAGATACCAAGCTTGGGCAATTGATAAGTCAAGGTTAAGTCGCGTAACTTGATAAAGCTCGTATCATAAACACCGGATTCGGTGATGTTGTAATAAGCCTGATAGTAATCGGCCTTATTTACTTCAACCGTGTTGGGTTGTCCCGTTGCTTCGTCTATACCTTCAGCAACCATACTCCCTTCGTGATAAGGAAGCGACTCTTTGGTAGCACCGAAATAATTCAGGGTCATGTTTGTTCCATGATACATCTTTCCACCTTGTTGCCAACTCCATGTAGTAGAGAGTGAAAGACGTTTATAACGGCCGCCCAGCGTAAAACCGGTAGTGAAGTCTGGAGAGCAGTTCCCCAAGTCTTGGCTATTGCCCGAGGATTGGGGCAGACCGTTCAGTAACAGCAAATTGCCTGCTTCATCGCGTTTGAATCCCAAACCATATATATTCGGATAGGTACATCCTGCCTGTGCACGAATTTGTGGCTCTACAAATCCGCCCAACATAATGGATTCTACCCCTGGAGCTAGTTCTATAACCTTGTTGTTTACTTTCGTAAAATTGATACCTAAATTTAAGTCGAAATCTTTGGCTTGCAGAATAGCAGCATTGATAGAAAGTTCGTGAGCATGTGTACGCATCTTTCCGGCGTTGGTCAACATTTCCTGATAACCTGTCGCTCCATCTACGGGCACATAAAAAATCTGATCTTCTACATTCTGTAAACTGTATGTGTATTCCACTTTCAGACGGCTGCCAAAGAAATGCAAGTCGGCACCCACTTCATAATTGGTTGTATTCTGCGGTTTCAATCCTTCATCATACACTCGGTAATAGGGTGTGAAAGTGGATACTCCACTAGGTAGAGGATAAGTAACCGGATAGTAAGAATACATGCCTCCGCCATAGGTTGGGGTATAATAATAATTGGCATAATAGTTACCGGCCTGGCCTACCTGTGCGAATGAAGCACGGAGTTTACCGTAGTTTAATATTTTATTGTTCTGCAAGAAAGGTAATTTGGTGAATTCCCAACCTAACGATACCGAAGGATAGAAGAAGCTGCGACTACCGCGTGGCATTGTCGACACATAGTCGTTACGTCCGGTTACGGTCAGGTACACCTGATCTTGCCATGACATTGAAAGGCTTCCGAAAAAGCCCACTGTACGTTCTTGTCGCTTATATTCACTGGATGTCAATGAAGTGGCATTTCCAATATTGGTAAAACCGGGAAAATTGAAGTTACTGCCGTAATAGTCCCAGTTACGAATGCTCTCATGATTGAACTCATTACCTAATATTACATTCAGCCTCCATTCATCACTTTTGCCGAATTTTCCGTCAAAGTTAACGGTAAATAAGTTATTGAATACATTGTGCTGCGAACCGTAATTCTCTATGTCTCCACCTTTCAGTGATGACGTGCTGCCCATTTCTCGTACGGTGGCATAGTCTGAAGTCCAGATGTCAAGACCGGCTTGTTCTCTAATCTTGAGTGAGAAGTTCTCTCCCAAACCCAAATCTGGCTGATACTCCAAATAGGTATTACCAAAGGCACGGTTAGTATGCTGGAGGTATTCGTTATGTTCCGCCCACCAATAAGGGTTGGTAAATGAGGTAGAACGGAATAGTATTTGGTTCGTCGGATTGCCCGGTTCATGATTGGGGATTCCCTTCAAATCATATTCGGCGGGAGCCGAGTAAACCACATTCATGATACCATCATTGGCTCCAGGTGCGGATGTGATTTTGGTAGATGAATAGTTTATGGAGAATCCTGTATTCCACTGTGGATTGATTTTCCAGTCTACCAATCCGCGTGCTCCCCAACGGTCCATTCCTGTTGAAGGGATGATGCCATTTTGGTACGAATTATTCACGCCGAACGAATAATTTATTCCGTTGATACTTTGTGACAGGTTCACATTGGTGTTTTCAGTAAATCCTGTACCTAAGAAGTCACCCACATTATCATAGATTTGCGGTGTAGTCCAACCGTCCAGACCGGCCTGCGCGCGTTTGGGATTGTAATATTGTCCTTTGTGCATACCATCTGCCGCAGTATATTGATTGCTCATGTTTCCACCATATTTAGGATCGTTAGCCAATTCGCTGATTTTCGGTCCCCAGGTCATAGAGGAAGTCGGATCATATCCTGCGGTAATGCTGTTACCCTGCGAATATATATCTTGGTGTTCGAATTTGCGTGAAACCCGTTGTGCACTCAGGTTCGTTGAAATCGTTACACTTGGCTTGTTCATATTGTTTTTGGCACCACGTTTGGTCGTAATGACAATTACACCGTTGGATGCACGGATACCATATAATGCGGATGCCGCCTGTCCTTTTAGTACATTTACAGATTCTATATCTTCAGGATTAATGTCTATGCTGCGATCGGCATAGTTGGCACCCGTTACAGAGTTGCCGGTATCAAAATCGGCAGTTGTATTTACTGGCATACCGTCGATTACATATAGTGGCTGGTTATTACCGTCAAACGAGCGGGCGCCACGAATTATAATTTGGGAAGAAGCACCCGGTGCACCTGATGATTGTCGGATATCTACCCCTGTCAGCTTACCTTGTATGGCGCTGGCAAGCGATGTTGTTCCCGCTTTATTCAGTTGTTCTGAATTCAAATCCTGTGCCGCATAGCCTAATGCTTTGCGATCGCGTTTGATACCCATGGCGGTTACTACCACTTCATCCAATTGTTCGGCATCGGATTTGAGTATCACTCTCACATTCGGCTTGATAGCCACTTCCTGCGTCTGCATGCCAACGAATGAAACTCGCAAAGTCTTCGCAGAACTATCAGACATATAAATATCTATAAATTAGCAATTTACAAATTGCATCTATTTCTTGCATTTGACTAAAACGTCAATAGAACATGCTCCAACGGACATCAACAAGAGTTTTACGTTACCCTTATGTACCCATATTCTATGATAAATTATTGATTTTTAGAGCACTAATAGCAATATGCAGTTT
>CEBY01059044.1_pt1 | contig 45614 bp, 34 predicted proteins | sample 554731 | NCBI WGS metagenome assembly CEBY01 (sample SAMEA3182050, study PRJEB8094) | gut metagenome | biome: human; feature: gut; material: Stool; isolation source: human stools | place: Canada | collected 2012-02-22
GGTGCAAGCATCAAAAGGCGCGGTACTCATGACCTGATGAACTGCATACGTACCGATTTGCAAAAAAATCCGGAAGGCACGCTTTACGCATACAAATTTGACATCCGGAGGTTTTATGACAATGCGCGGCAGGACTTTGTTATGTGGTGCTTCCGGAGGGTGTTCAAGGACAAAAGGCTGTTGGTCTTGTTGGAGCGGTTTGTTAAGCTGCTGCCGGAAGGTATCAGTTTCGGACTGCGCAGTTCACAAGGGGCAGGAAATCTGCTTCTGTCTGTATTTTTAGACCACTATCTGAAGGATAAGTACGGGGTTCGTTATTACTATCGCTATTGCGATGACGGACTGGTACTCGGTAAAACGAAAGCGGAATTGTGGAAGATTCGTGATGCTGTTCACGGGCAAATGGGAAAAATAGACTTGGAAATAAAGCCGAATGAACGGGTGTTCCCTGTGGAAGAAGGCATTGATTTCCTTGGCTATGTTATCCGTCCCGACTATGTAAGATTGCGGAAACGCATCAAACAGAAGTTTGCCCGGAAAATGCACGAGGTAAAATCGAGAAAAAGACGGCGGGAACTGATTGCCAGTTTCTACGGCATGACGAAGCACGCCGACTGTAATAAGTTGTTTAAAAAATTAACAGGCAAAGAAATGAGAAGTTTTAAAGACTTGAATGTCGCTTACAAGCCGGAAGACGGTAAAAAGCGATTCCCCGGAGTGGTGGTAAGCATCCGGGAACTGGTAAACTTACCCATTGTAGTGAAGGACTTTGAGACCGGTATCAAAACCGAGCAGGGAGAAGACCGCCGTATTGTGGCCATCGAAGTGAACGGCGAGGCAAAGAAGTTCTTCACCAACAGCGAGGAAATGAAGAATATTCTCGCACAAATAAAGGAAATGCCGGATGGTTTCCCGTTTGAAACGACCATCAAGACAGAGACATTCGGCAAAGGTAGAACCAAATACGTGTTTACATGAGAAGAGTTGAAGGAAGTTCCGGGGTTTCGCTGATGGAATGCACGAACCCGGTTAAAGACAAATGGCGCATCCGATGGGATGTGCAGGAAAAAGAGAACGGCTCTGCCTCCTACATGGAAGAGGAGTTCGGGCATAAGCCTACTGATGAGGAAATCCACACATTGGTTATGTCCTGGTATAACAGCCAGACTGATGCGGCTATCCTATCCGGATTCGCCTATAATGGTGCCCATGTATGGCTTTCTGTGGAGAACCAGTACAACTATAAGGCAGCATACGATTTGGCCGTTCAGACGGGCGGAGAAACCCTGCCAGTGACGTTTAAGTTTGGTTCGGATGAACAACCGGAATACCATACTTTTACTCAGTTAGAAGAACTGAAAGATTTCTATACAAAAGCAGTAGGATTCATTCAGACAGTTCTGGCTGAAGGCTGGGAAAAAAAGGACAAGTTCAATTTGGAATTATATCGGATTGAGTGATTGACAATCCCTTCGGGGGAGGGATAAAAAAAGCCCCCGGCCTGTTAATATAGACGCCAATCATTTATTAACACAAAACGCCACGAGAGTGCGCGACCGGGGGCAATGCCCTCTGCCGCACTCTCGTGGCGTTTTTACGCATTAAATAAATGATTGGCATTGCAAAAGTACAAAAATGATTGGATATGACATTGTTTGAAGCACTTAAATTTAACAGAGAACCGCTTGAAATGCTTATAAGTTTGGGCGGCAAGCAGGATGACCTTCGATTCATAGACTTATATACGGAGTATGAGGTCATGAAAAAACAAGGTGAAAAGACCACTTATGCAGTGGCGTTTTTGGCAAATAAATATTCGGTAAGCGAACGTAAGGTGTATGATGTTATCAAACGGTTTGGAAAGCACTGCACGCTCGGTGCAGTGTGATTGATGTGCCGGGGATGCCTTGTGTTGTCCGGTAGAGCTACCTTTGTACAACCAAAAATAAAGCTCATGAATAAGTATTACCAGACATTAGACAAGATACTCCAAACGGGCAAAATCCAGACCAATAGGAAAGGGCGTATCAAGTATCTATTAAACGAAAGGCTCATGCTAACCCCCGCTGATTTACTTGACATATTTGAAAGCCACGGGATAGCCAGGAAAAAGCTGAAAGAGGAATTGAAACTGTTTATGCAAGGAGTCCGGGATGTGGAAAAATACAAAGAGGCAGGGATTACCTGGTGGGATTATTGCGGCCATACCCTTGTAAACAGCTATCCAACTTACTTTGAAAAGCTTCCACCCCTCATAACCAGGATTAACCGGGAAAAGCGCAACAGCAAGAATTATGTCCTGTTTCTTGGAGAAACCGGGGTGGAAAGCAACCAGGCACCCTGCCTGAGTCTTGTGCAGTTCCAAATTGATGAGGGAGAATTGGTGCTATCTGCATATCAGCGTAGTTCTGATGCGAACCTTGGGCTTCCGGCTGATATTTATCATCTTTATCTGATGGCAAGGCAGGTGGAGCTTCCCCTGAAGTCCATAACCCTTGACCTTGGAAATGTGCATATATATGAAAATAACATTGACCGGACTCTGGAACTGTTATCCGGAGTTGAAAACATTAAATTTGACTTGAACGTATGAAGAATATGAATTTATCTGCACCACTGCCATTTGTAGGCCAAAAAAGAATGTTTGCTAAAGAGTTTATTAAAGTTTTGGAACAGTTCCCTGAAGATACCGTGTTTGTGGACTTGTTTGGCGGTTCCGGACTTCTTTCGCATATAGCCAAAAGAAGCAAGCCCGATGCTACTGTTGTCTACAATGACTTCGACAACTACCGGTTCAGACTGAAAAATATCCCACAGACAAATAAACTGCTTGCCGATATTAGGGAGCTGGTGGGTAATTCGATACCCAAACATAAACCAATTAAAGGGGAACTTAGAGAACGCATTTTTAAACGTATCGAGGAAGAAGAACTAAATGTTGGGTACGTGGATTTTATAACCTTATCATCCTCACTTATGTTCTCCATGAAGTATAAATTGTCTGTAGCCGAAATGCGCAAGGAAGTCCTTTATAACAACATTCGCAAGACCGGTTATCCGGAGTCTTCTGACTACTTAAAAGGGCTTGAAATTGTATCATGCGACTACAAAGCAGTATTCAACCAATATAAGGATGTTCCCGGAGTCGTCTTTTTAATTGATCCGCCTTATCTTTCCACTGATGTTGGTACGTACAATATGTATTGGCGCTTGTCTGATTATTTGGATGTTTTAAAGATACTCGAAAAGCATTCCTTCGTTTATTTCACATCCAATAAATCCTCCATACTTGAACTGTGTGAATGGATTGGAGCAAACAAAACCATTGGCAATCCTTTTGAGGGTTGTACAAAAAAGGAATTCAATGCCCACATGAATTATTCTGCCGAATATACAGACATGATGCTGTATAAGAAACAGGAAAAATTAGTTCATAAAACAGCTGCTTAGCACTGAACAAAGATACAATTTTTCAAGCAGAAGGCCAAACTTTTGAGCCTTATTTTAATGCCGTTATAAAGCCATTTTTTATGAAATTATAAAGCCGAAACAGAGGTCATTACAAAACTTTTGTTTCGGCTTTTTGAGTGTTGCGCGCTTTCCTTTTTTGAACGCTTCGTTTTGTCCTTTTCCCTGAAAATCGAACGCTTCGTTTCGGATTCTGCGGAAATTTGGATTTGCGGATTATACAATCAATCCACTTTCCATGACCGCCCTGCCAATTATGCTTATTTGAGAATGGCGGAGATTCATCTGGCCTATGCGGAAGCGCTGAACGAGACGGGACAGAAAGACAAAGCGTATAAAGAGCTTGACAAAGTCCGCAACCGTGTAGGGCTTCCCGACATGAGTGACGCGCTGCTGCATCGTTTGCAGAGTGGAAAGTCGTTGCCCGTCTATAACGAATGTGCTTTGGAAGGTGATGCGGAGTTGCGTGAGGAAATCCTGGATGAGCGTGCCCGTGAACTGGCTTTTGAGGAGGTGAGATGGTTTGATATTGCCCGTTGGAAACGTGCCGATGTGTTTAAAAAGACCTTGCATGGAGTGAATGTGACGATTAAGAGCGGTTCGGTTGCCGAAGGTAACCTGCAACTGAACTTTGAGCAACCGAAAGTGGAATCTGTATCAAGATTCTGGCAAAAGAATTTTAGTCCGAAATGGTATATGAGCGCATTCCCTTCTGATGAGATTAATAAGGGATATGGTCTTTTGCAGAATCCGGGATGGTAAAAAACGAGTGGTTAAATCAAAATGAAAACAATGATGAAAAGATTTATAATAGGGGCAATGCTGATTCTCGGACTATGTTCGTGGGTGAAGGCACAGAAAATAGATGTTCGCATTCGTGTGGTGGATGAGTGGAACCGTCCGTTGCAGGGAGTGATGATGCGCATCGGAGGGAATGATGACGAGTCGTTCCTTTCGGACAAAGACGGTATGATTGAATGCCGGGCTGACAAAGGTGCGGAACTGAATTTTGAAAAGTATAACCAGTTGCAACGTAAACTGAAAGTGACAGGGGAGGTGATGACGGTGAAGCTGGACAAGGACAACCGTCTCTTCGAACTGGGATATGACCAGCGTGTGACGAAAGAGAATACGACAGCGGCAATTGACGGGGTGTCGGCCGATGAAATGAAACTTTCCGGAGAAATCAATCCGCTGAATACATTGTACGGGCTGATTCCGGGGTTGGGAGTATATCACAATGGTTCGCTTCCGTATAATTCTACCCCTGATATTTACGTACGTGGAATGGCTTCCAATCAAGGAAACAAGGTATTAGTGCTGGTGGATGGCGTGGAAAGAGAGATTGGCAGCCTGAATGTGGATGAGATAGAAAGCGTAACCGTATTGAAGGATGCTGCTTCACTGGCTTTGTATGGCAACCGTGGTACGGACGGGGTGATCTGCGTCACTACCAAGAGGGGAGGAAATAACAAGATGCGCACGCATGTCGGTTATAATTTTACGGTACAGACTCCTTTCCGTATTCCTGGAATGGCGGATGCCGTATCTTATGCGAACGCCGTGAATGAAGCGTTGGGATATGACGGGCTTGCTCCCCGTTATACGCAGGCTGACATACAGGCACTACAGAACGGGACTTCTCCTCTGGCTATAGTGGACTGGAAGAATCAGATTTTACGTAAGACGGCTTTTAATCATGACTTGAATCTCTCGTTTGATGGTGCTAACGAGCGGATGCGCTATTATGTATTTGCCAATTATACGAGCAACCGCGGATTCTTTAATAACACAGATTTGAATGACGGATATTCTACACAGGTGGAGATGTATGCCTTGAAGCTGCGTACGAATCTTGAAGCGAACATTTCTCCGACTACGATGGCGCGCATGAATCTTATGGGACGCTTGATGCAGTATCAGCAACCGACGGGCGGTACTTCCCTTGCGAATGTCTATAATACTCCAGTGATAGCCGCGCCTATATATGACCGTAACGGAGTATGGGCAAAGAACCAGATGTTCACGAATCCGCTTGCAGTACAGGCAGCTAACGGATACGGGCAGGTTTTGCAGCGTACATTGTTTGCGGATTTGACGATAGAGCAGGATTTGTCGATGATTACTCCGGGACTTTCCGCACAAGTGAGGGTGACCTATGATAACTCGGCGGATATAGCGGACTTCAGAACCAAGAGTTATGCCTATTCTATTGCCACTCCTGTGCGTGATGCTGCCGGGAATATTTCGGATTTGTCGTATTCCCGATATGGTAATGATACGGAAATGAGTTTTGCCAGTGGTTTGCAGGCACAGGTGATGCGTACTTATATCTGGGGAAAAGTGAATTATGAGAGAGATTTCGGAAAACACCATTTGGATGTAGCGGGTATTTATTCGCAAGGACGGCGGAAGTATCTCGGTGCCAACGGTACGAATGCATTCCGTGATTATATGGCTCATCTCTCTTATAATTATGACAACCGTTATCTGGCAGATGTGGTATGCTCTTATTCGGGAAGTTTGAAAATGCCGGTGGGTGACAAGTATCGTGTTTATCCGGCTGTATCCGTAGCATGGATTGCTTCCAATGAAGAGTTTATGCATCGTTTCTCCGTGTTGGATTATTTGAAACTGCGTGCTTCATTCGGTGTCACCGGCAATGATTCCCGTCTGTTCTATGATATGGACAAACAGTTCAATGGTCCCGGACAGGAATATATTTTCGTAGGTACTACTTCTACAGGAGGATTGGCACAGGGTGGTTTTCCTTCGAAGGGGATCGAGCCGGAAAAGGAATATAAAGCAAACTTCGGAGTGGAAGTCGGGATTTGGAAGGGACTTTCCATGCAGGTAGACGCTTTCTATAACCGGAGGAAAAATATCAGACAGTATGCCGGTGGAGTATATTCTTCTGTGGTAGGTAGGGATGTAGGTTCGTTGTTTACCGGTGAAGTGAAGAATTATGGTGGAGAGATAACGCTCGGATGGCAACAGCAGCTTGATAAGTTCAGTTATTTCATAAAGGGGAATTTTTCTTATGCCAAGAATGAAATAGTCAATATCAATGAGGAATATCATCCTTATAAATATATGTATGCGACAGGCAATTCAATCGGGCAACTTTACGGGCTGATGGCAGAGGGACTGTATCAGAAGGAAGATTTCGACGCACAGGGAAATCTGCTTCCCGGACTGCCGGTTTCTACGTATGAGTCCGAACTTCGACCGGGAGATGTGAAATACAAGGATTTGAATGGCGACGGAAAGATTGACGATTACGATCATTGCCATCAGCAGTATTCCACTCTGCCCGAAATCTATTACGGGTTTTCATTGGGGGCGGATTATAGAAATTGGGGGATAAAAGCCCATTTTCAGGGAGTGGCGCACCGTTCCGTATCGACTATGCTAGCCAGTATTTATCATCCGTTGTACGGCAATGATAAGAACGTGTCTGAACATTATCTGGAGAACCGCTGGACGGATGCCACCCCGGATGCCCGATATCCGCGTCTGACTACTCTTTCCAACAATCACAACTTTCAGACGAGCAGCTTGTGGATGGAAAAGGGGGATTATCTGAAATTACGTGTGCTGGAACTTTCTTACAAACTTCCTGCCCGGTTTGCAGAAAAGATGAGGATGAGTGATTGCAGGTTGTTCCTGAAAGGCATGAACCTGTTTTCGATAGACCATGTCGGTATTATGGATCCGGAACAGATGGATATGGAGTATCCTTCATCGCGTTCTTATTTGATTGGAATCAATGTCTTATTTTAAACAAGAAGCAAGGTATGAAAAAATATAATCTATTGGCTTTGGCAGCTTGCTTGTGGATGACAACTGCTTGTAGTGATTTTCTGGAGCTTAATGAATCCGGATATAATTCGGTGGAATATCAGTTCTCTACTTTCGACAGGACGAAGGCGGTTGCTACCAATGTCTACGGATATCTGAAAGACGGGTACAGCGAAGTGTGTTCGACCATGATAGATGCGGCGACGGACGACGCGGTGAATGCCTGGAGTACAAACGGAATCAAAGGATTCTATGACGGTAGCTGGAATACAAGTGCACCGATAGGCGATGTATGGGAATATTATTACCGGGCGATTGCCGCAGCCAATTATTTCATCGAACATTGTCCGGCAGATTTTCCCGCTGCAAAGTATCAGGAGAAATATGAGGAAAAATTAAAGGAACTGAAGCTTTATCCTTATGAAATACAGGCATTGAGGGCCTATTTCCATTTTGAGTTATTGAAACGTTATAAGAATATTATTATTGCCGACCGGCAGTTTACGCTGGAGGAAGTCAATGAATTGCAGCCTGCTACATTTGCTGAAGCTGTCAACTGGATTGTCGGGGAGTGTGACGAGGCTGCGAAGTTTCTGCCGGTCACGTTTAAGGGAATGACTTCTACGGACGAGGTAGGCAGAGCCACCAAGGGAATGGCGTTGGCGTTGAAGGCAAGAGTGCTGCTGTATGCTGCCAGTCCGTTGAACTCGACGGACAACCAGGCGAAGTGGTTGAAGGCCGCCAAGGCTGCCAAAGCGGTTATAGACTTGAATGTCTATCAGGAAAAACCGGGTGAAGAGGTGATTAACAATCCCAATTCTCTTGATTTTATTTTTGGCAGATGGAATGGGGTGAGCAATAGTTTTGAGAGTGCCAATTTTCCGATAGGATATGAAGGCGGTAACTCGGGAGTGTGCCCTTCACACAATTTGGTTGAGGCTTTTGATATGCGGGATGGCACTCCGTTCGACTGGAATAACCCGGAACATCGCAACAAAGCTTTGGAACCTTCGGAGAGAGACCCGAGATTGGCACAGACTGTATTGATGAACGGACAGACATTCAAAGACAAGGTAGTGGAAAGTTTTATCGGAGGGATGAACGGACTTCCTAAAGAGGGAGCTTCTCCTACTTCCTATTATTTACGTAAACACTTGAAAGAAGCTACCGACCTGACTACGGGAAGTGCTACCTCATATCAACATATATGGCCTTTGTTCAGGTATGCGGAAGTCTTGCTGAACTATGCGGAGGCTTTGCTGGAAGCAACAAAAGAACCGGATTTCAAGGGGACTTTGGATAACGTTCAGTATACGGTATCACCTCGTGAGGCTGTAAATATGATTCGTACAAGGGTAGATATGAACGCTGTTGAAACGACTGGATATGATGCTTTTAAAAAGCGTTTGCGTAATGAACGCCGTGTGGAGCTGGCTTTCGAGGGACATCGCTTTTGGGATATAAGACGTTGGATGACAGGAACTTCAACGACCCGGATAGAAGGGCTCTCTATTACAGCCGTAAAGGACGAGAGCGGGGAAGGGTATATTTACTCTTATGAGAAGAAAACGGTGCAGGAAAGGATATGGGAAGAGCGGATGAATTATTATCCGATTCAGGATGTTGAATTATTCAAAAATCATAATCTTGTTCAGAATGAAGGTTGGGAAAGTAATTAAAATAAAAGCTGTTGAAGTGAATCGGCTGCTTTTCCTCATCGGAGTTTTGTGGTTGCCTGTTCTTTTACTTTCGTGCTCTGACGAGAACGATGAACAAAGGATAGACGAAGAACAGAAAGAGGGGATCCGGGTGGATTTCGGCAACGAGGTGGGGTATACGCCCGAGGACTTGAAGAACTGGCCGCATGCGCTGTTTGTATTTGAAAACAAAGAGTGTGTGGAGGTGCAGGAGTCATCGGATAACGCTTCTTTGTTTGTTTCTTCTGTGGGCGACCGAATGGTGGCACTGGCGTATGAAAGTAAGGAGAACCTTTCTTGGGGTTCCATGGCTTCGGGTGTACCTTTGTCTTCTTATCATCTGTCTGTGAAGGATGTCAATGAAGATATTCCACAGGTATGGATGGGACAGATGACGGTTGTAGCCGAAGAAGGGAATACATTGTCGTTGAAACCGGTCACTTCTGTTATGAAAGTGGATTTTGTACATGCTCCCGAAGCGTTCGAATCGCTTTCTTTTGTGTTGCCGGGGATGGCAAATCGGGTAAGAGTTTATTCCGGTGAGTTGGAATCGGTCGGAAACTTGTCTGCTGACAAGGAGATACGGGTGACAAAGCAGGAGTCGGGAAAAGAGACTGTTGTTTTTCCGATGTCGGATTCCGGCCGTTGGAATTTGGCCTGCAAGCTGGCATTGAAGAATGGTGAAACGGTGGAAAAGACGTTGCTTATCCCTGCCGGGATCAAGACCGGGCAAGCTTTGGAAATGAGTGTGGATTTTGCCAACTATGAAGTGGACGGAACATGCAGACTGATATATCGTTATACAGTCTACGGGATGTCAAAATGGACAAGTCATACAGTGGATATTCCACTGAAAGAAGAGGCGCCGGTAAAGGAAGAAAATCGTTATTATAAGGTGTCTGTCCTGCAGAAAGACGGTACTTGGAAAGAAGTTGATGTGCATTATGCGCTTTGTTCGGATGCTCCGGGACATCATGGCTCTATTTGGAATGACTGGAACAATTCGAAGAGGCTAAGGGATACGATGAGTTTTGTGAACTTTACGCATGACTTTGACGCACCTGTCAAAATCAGAGTGCAAAAGAAGAAAAGCTTCGGCAGTGTGAAAATTCGTCCGAGTATGTATGGAATCACTCCTGTCAATGTGGGGGACAACACGATTGAGTTTACTTTGCCGCAGTGGGAAAAGCGGAAAGTGTCTGTGGAGTTTGACGGTGACCGGTTCTACAATCTGATGATATTGCCGAATCGTCCTGATCCTGACCGTCCCGACCCGGATAATTTGCCCGCAGGTATGAAGTATTATGGTCCGGGTGAACATAATCCGGAGCGGATTACATTGAAAGAAGGAGAAACGCTGTATATAGATGAAGGAGCGGTTGTATATGGTAAGGTTGCAGTCTCCGGCAGCCATGTGACCATTACGGGACGCGGAATCTTGTCCGGTGCCAAACTGGCTCATACAGGAGAGACCTATGCACACGGTGCCTTGTTGATAGAGACGAATGCCAACAGGCTGTCCAACAGAGGCTATTTTACGATTTCCGGCATTACTGTTGTTGATTCCCCCAATTGGACATTGTCTGTTTATAACACCGACCATGTGATGATTGACAACATTAATATCCTGTGTTGGATATTGAATGGAGACGGTATTGACTTGTGTAGTGTGACGGATGCTACGATTCAGGATTGTTTCATACGTACATACGACGACTGCATTACTTTGAAGGTGAATTCCCTTTCGGTGACGGCAACCAGGGATATTCGTATAAAGAATAATTTGATTTGGGCGGATTATGCACGGGGAATTGTTATTGGTCCCGAGAGCGGGACAAATACTCGTGCAGGAATAAGTGATTGCACGATAGAGGATTGTGTGATTATGGAATATCCTACCAATTTGCTTGAAACCAGCAGTAGCAAGTTGAATTGTGACGGTGCGGGGCTTTCGATTTCCCAGTATCCTTCGGGTGGCGCCACTTCCGGAACGATCGAGAATATTACATTTCAGAATATAGTGATTGATAATATCTCGCAAAAGGGACGTCCTATGGTTATTTGGCAGAAAGCAAATCAGGACCATGCATTGATAAAGAATGTGACGTACCGGAATATTCAGATTCTTGATGAGGCTGACAGGTGTCAGGCTTCGGGGATTTATACCAATGGCAATACCATTAGCGGACTTGTATTTGATAAGGTGACTTATAATGGCACTCCTATTCATCAGTCCGGGAAATGGACGGTGGATAAACCGGAGAATGTAGATATTATTCATCAATAAAAACATGAAAGGTATGAAAATCAGATTGTTGTCAGGATTTGGCAAGTGGATAATGGCAGGAGGTTACTGCTACTGTTTGGTAGCAGGACTCGTTGCTTGTACTCCGGACAGGGGGCAAGTCAATGTGATTCCCCTTCCGAATGACATGGAGATAAAAGAGGGCTTTTTCGAGATAGATAGTACCAGGTTTGTAAATGAAGGTGCAGATAAGTTTATTACTTGCCATATTGATTCGGCTTCTTATAATGAGTTGGGAGATGAAGGATATGAATTGTCTGTATCTTCCGGGGCTGTTCATTTGAATGCGGCTACCGGGAAAGGGGCTTTTTATGGTAAGCAGACGTTAAGGCAACTGGTATCTTCTCGTGGAATACCTTGCGTGGAAATTAAAGATACTCCCCGTTTCGGCTATCGCGGGTTGCACGTGGATGTGTCAAGGCATTTCTTCCCTAAAGAGGAAATTACGAAATTGATGGATGAAATGGCCTTTTACAAACTGAATAAATTTCATTTTCACCTGACCGATAACGGCGGGTGGCGGATACAAATAGACAAATACCCCCGATTAACCTCTATGGGCGCTTTCCGTACTCAATGTGAGTGGGTGGAATGGTGGGATAAAAAAGACCGCACCTATTTACCTGAAGGAACCCCCAACGCTTATGGAGGTTATTATACAAAAGAAGATATACGGGAGATAGTGGCTTATGCGGAAAAACGATGTATTGAGGTAATTCCGGAAATTGAGTTTCCTGCTCATTCGGATGAAGTGTTTGTCGGTTATCCGGAACTTTGCTGCATGGGCAAACCTTATGCCGGTGGAGAGTTTTGTGCCGGTAATGAGCAGACCTATACTTTTATGGAAGATGTCCTGACGGAAGTTATCGACCTTTTTCCTTCGGCTTATGTTCATATTGGCGGTGATGAAGCCCGCAAAGTAGAATGGAAAAATTGTCCGAAATGCCGGGCTCTGATGACGAAGGAAGGGATAAAAGATTGGGATGAATTGCAGTGTTACATGATTGGGAGAATGGAAACCTTTCTTACGTCGAAAGGAAAAATGATGATAGGTTGGGATGAAATATCAAAGAATCAGTTGCAGCCTGCTTCTACGGTTGTCTCTTATCGGGGGCAGGAGTTTGCGTCTTATGCGGCGAACAAGGGATATAAGGTTGTTTTTACACCGGGTGCCGCACTTTATTTCGATTGGTATCAGGCTACTCCGGATACGCAACCACGGGCAATGACCGGATATTCTCCCATAAAGAAAATGTATAGCATTTGTCCTGTTGCCACTACTCCGGAAAGCGCTGTCCGCAATGAGCAGATGATTCAGGGAAAGTTTCTTGAACCGAATAGCGTAGCCTGGATTCGTCCGGAGAATGCCGGACGGGTGATTGGGGTGCAAGGTTGTGCATGGGCGGAGTTTATTAATGACGAGAAACATCTGGAGTATATGATTTTTCCTCGTTTGCTTGCTATTGCCGAGATGGCATGGACACAGGAAGAGAAACGTGAATGGCAGCATTTCAAGCCGCGTATGAATGCACATATTCCGCAATTGCTTGCAAGGGGAATTAATTCTTTTACGTTGACTGATGAAATAGAACTGACTACCCGCAAGGTGGAACACGGGGGAATGGAAGTGATGTTGGATACGGAGAAATATCCGGTTGAGATACGCTATACGTTAGATGGAAAGATTCCTGGAGCTACTTCCTTGAGGTATGACAAGCCTTTTATTATCAATGATTCGGTCGTGGTGAAAGCTGCGATATTCCGGGAAGGGAAAATACTTGGACCGATATTGGAACGTAATGTGGGAACAGAGAAGGAAATCAGGAATTATTTTGAGTATGTAGAACCGGAACACTGGAAGAACGTGAAACAATAGAGGACCGATGAAAAATATATTGATTTTATTATTTGCACTGTTTGCAGTGGCTTTAAAAGCTGACGACAGGACGGTGCCGGGAAGAACTTTGTCCGTTACTCCCCAAAATGCATTGATTCATTTACCCGAATTCCGTAAACGCTCGTATAAGGTTTTCATTCAAGATGAGAAAGGAATATGGCAACCGATAGAGGTTCGTAATGCGTTGGTTTCTTCTTTCTCGAAACATCCGCAGATATGGAATGATTGGGAAAATCAGAAACTGTTGCGTGATACGATGAGCTATGCGCTTTTTGTCCGGGATTTTGCAAAGAATGTGAAGGTGCGTGTCGAACCCTGTTTCCGGTTTCGGAACGTCGAGATACGTCCGGTATCTTATGGAATAGATTATAAAAGGGTAAAGGGCGGAATTGAGTTTGAACTGACGGATGCTTCGCAGAAAGTCTCCGTAGAATTTGACGGTGACCGTGCGGAAAATCTTTTTTTGTTTCCCGATTTGCCGGATGTGGATAAGCCTGCTCAGGATGTTCCGGACGTGCTTTATTACGGGGCCGGGCAGCATGATGCTGGACGTATCGTGATGAAAAGTAACCAGACGCTTTATTTGGACGAGGGTGCTTTTGTGTATGGATATGTTGTCGGAAAGGGGATAGAAAATGTCCGGATTGCAGGGAGAGGAATCTTGTGTGGTGCGAAGGAAACTCATTGCGATGAGAGGCGTACGCAATTAATAAATTTCGAGTATTGTCGGAACGTGGAGATATCGGGAGTTACTTTAATTGATTCTCCGGCATGGACGATCCGGTTGAAGAACTCGCAGGACTTGTTGGTTGATAATGTAAAACAGATTAGCTGGATATTGAACTCGGACGGACTGGATGTTTGTAATAGCCGCGAGGTTAGGGTACGTAATTGCTTTTTCCGGAATTATGATGATTGTATCACTATCAAGAATCAGGAACTGGCGAAAATGGGGTGTGAGGATGTTTTGGTAGAGAACTGTGTCGGTTGGACGGATTGCGCCAATGTGTTTCTGGTCGGCCCGGAGTGCGGAACGTCTCGTGAACCTCGCACGAATTATATCCGGAATGTGACTTTTAGAAATTGTATCGTATTGGAGACACCTGCATTGTATGATAGCAAGGAGGGGGATGATGGCTGGAGAGGAGGATGTGCGGCTATTAATGCACGTGTTGGCATATACGAGGGGCTTGGCGGTGGTGGACGGATGTCTGACATTCTATTCGAGAATATACAGATTGAGAACTTGTATGGCGGACGACCAATTGCTGTGGAGATAGTAAGTGACGGTACAGATACAGGAAGTTTGTCCGGAGTTGTCTTTCGGAATATAACTTTCACAGGCGACAAATACCTGCCTGCCCAGGTACGGGGAGTAAGTCGTGAGTTTCCTTTACAGAATGTGACATTTGATAATGTTGTGTTTAACGGAAGACAGATAAAGAAGGCTGATTGTAGAAAATATCTGTTTGTCAATCCATATATAGAGAATTTACAATTTAAATAAATACGAATTACCATGAAAAAACTATTAACAACTTTATTGTTTGGAAGCATTTTTTCGGCTTGTGCCGAAAGACAACCGGTTCCTGCCATTCCGTCAGATCCGGAAATAGAAGGAAAAATAGAGAAACTGCTGAAAGGCATGACTCTTGAAGAGAAGATTGGCCAGATGTGCGAACTGACCATTGGGGTAGTGACGGATAAAAACAATAATAAATTGAGCGAGGCGTTACTGGATACGGTGATTGGCAAATATAAGGTAGGTTCGTTACTGAATATTCCTTTCGGAGTCAGCCAGAAAAAGGAAGTGTTTGCAGAAGTGATCACACAGATTCAAAAGAAATCTTTGGAAGAAATCGGGATTCCATGCATTTATGGTTTGGATCAAATTCACGGGGCTTCATATACGCAAGACGCTACTTATTTTCCTCAAGGTATCAATATGGCGGCTACTTTCAACAGGGAACTGGCCAGGCGTTGTGCGGAGATTACGGCTTACGAGACTCGCGCTTGTTGTGTACCGTGGACATTTGCTCCTGTAATGGATCTCGGGCGCGATCCTCGTTGGCCGCGTATGTGGGAAAGTTTCGGGGAAGATACCTATGTGAATGCACAAATGGCTGTACAGGCTGTACGTGGTTTGCAGGGGGATAATCCGAATAAGGTGGATGAATATCATATTTCATCCTGTATCAAGCATTTTATGGGATATGGGGTTCCAGTCTCCGGTAAAGACCGTACCCCTTCTTCTATTACCGATATTGACATGCGTGAGAAATACTTTGCTCCTTTCAAGGCGGCGATTCGTGCGGGTGCCTTGTCGCTGATGGTCAATTCCGCCAATAATAGCGGGGTGGCGTTTCATGCCAATAAAGAGTTATTGACCGGATGGTTGAAGGAGGACTTGAACTGGGATGGAATGATTGTGACCGATTGGAATGATATTAATAATCTGTATTTTCGCGACCATATTGCAAGCAGCAAGAAAGATGCCGTCAGGCTGGCTGTCAATGCGGGTATTGATATGGCAATGATTCCTTCGGAGGGACAGTTTTGTATCGACTTGAAAGAACTGGTTGAGGAAGGGGCTGTTTCAATGGAACGTATTGACGATGCCGTACGACGTGTATTACGTTTGAAATTCCGCTTGGGATTGTTTGAGAATCCATACTGGGATATTCGGAAATATGACAAGTTTGGAAGTCGGGAGTTTGCAGAAGTGGCATTGCAAGCTGCTAGGGAATCGGAGGTCTTGTTGAAAAATGAAGGAGAACTTTTGCCTTTACGTAAGGGAACGAAGATATTGTTGGCAGGTCCGAACGCCAATGCTATGCGTTGTCTCAACGGAGGATGGTCTTACAGTTGGCAGGGAGAGTTGGCGGATGAATTTGCGCAGGCTTATAATACTATCTATGAAGCATTATGCAACAAGTTTGGTACGGAAAATATTATCTATGAACCGGGAGTGACGTATGTTGCTGATCCTAATGATAACTGGTGGAAAGAAAATCGTCCGGAAATAGGAAAGGCAGTTACTGCTGCCGGTAGGGCGGATGTGATAATAGCTTGTATAGGAGAGAATACGTATTGTGAGACTCCGGGAAATCTGAATGACTTGAATCTTTCTTCCAATCAGAAAGAGTTGGTGAGAGCACTTGCGGCAACAGGAAAGCCGGTAATATTGGTTCTGAACGAAGGACGGCCGCGTATAATCCATGAGATAGAACCTTTGGCAAAAGCGGTGGTTCATATTATGTTGCCGGGAAATTACGGTGGAGATGCGTTGGCTGACTTGATTGCCGGAGATGCGAACTTTAGCGCTAAATTGCCTTTTACCTATCCGAAATTCATCAATTCGCTTGCTACGTATGATTATAAGCCGTGTGAACAGATGGGAACTATGGAAGGGGAGTATAATTATGATGCGGTTATGGATATTCAATGGCCCTTTGGACATGGATTAAGTTATACGTCCTATGAGTATAGTAATTTTAAAGTGAATCGTACGACTTTCAATGCGGATGATGAACTGATATTTGAAGTGGATGTAAAGAACGTGGGAGAAAGGGCAGGTAAGGAAACGGTCCTGTTGTATTCCAGTGATTTGGCAGCTAGTGTTTCACCAGATGTGATCCGTCTTCGTTATTTTGAGAAAGTTGAATTACAACCGGGTGAAACTAAGAAAGTTGTTATGAAGTTGAAAGGAAGCGATCTGGCTTTTGTCGGTCAGGATAGGAAATGGCGGTTGGAGCAAGGACGTTTCCGCATGAAGTGTGGCAGTGAAATACTGTATATAGACTGCGAGAAAGACAAAATCTGGGATACTCCCAATATCGACTAAGCAGAAACGATATGAAGAAACTGATTACAATAAGCGTGATATTCGTTGTTATAGCCGCGTGCGATATTTCGGAAAGAGTGGAGGCGGACTATAGGAATGTAATACCTTTACCACATGAAATAGTAATGGTAGATGGGAATTCTTTTGTTGTTGAGAAAGATACCCGGATTCTTTATCCTGAAGATAATGTTCTTTTAGAAAGGAATGCACAATTCCTTGCCGGATACATTGAAGAAACAACAGGAAGGCGGTTGAAAGTGGAACCCGGGCAAGGTGGGAATGACGAGAATGTGATTATGTTAGGGCTGGATGCTTCGATTGACAACCCGGAAGGATATGAACTGACTGTGCTACCGGACAGGGTGACGATAAAAGGGCAGGCTGCCAATGGGGTTTTCTATGGTTTGCAGACGTTGCGCAAGTCTGTTCCTGCTATAGCTTATGGTTCAGATATCATTTTGCCTGCAGCTGTCATTAAAGACGCTCCCCGATTTGCTTATCGGGGAATGATGCTGGATGTGGGACGTCATTTTTTCTCGGTCGACTTTGTGAAGCGGTATATTGATTTACTTGCTATGCACAATATGAATTATTTTCATTGGCATCTGACGGAAGATCAGGGATGGAGAATTGAAATAAAGAAATATCCCCGGTTGACGGAGATAGGTTCTATACGTAAAGAGACGGGAATTGGCGCTAGCCGGACAGAGTTTGACGGAAAACCTTATGGCGGTTTTTATACGCAGGATGAGATAAGGGAGATCGTGAAGTATGCGCAGGAGCGATATGTTACAGTTATCCCCGAGATTGATTTGCCGGGACACATGTTGGCTGCACTGGCAGCCTATCCGGAACTGGGTTGTACGGGAGGTCCTTATGAAGTGGCATGTCATTGGGGAGTCTTTCCGGATGTTCTTTGCTTAGGAAATGAAAAGACGTATGAATTTCTAGAAGGTGTATTGTCAGAGGTGATAGAACTTTTTCCGTCCAAGTACATACATATCGGTGGGGATGAAGCTCCCCGAACTCGTTGGGAGATGTGTCCGAAATGTCAGGGATTGGCGAAGAAAGAGGGCTTGAGAACTGATAGAAAACATTCTACCGAAGACCGGTTACAGAGTTATTGTATGAAGCGTATCGAACGATATCTCAATGAAAGGGGACGACAGATTATTGGCTGGGATGAGATCTTGGAAGGTGATGTGGCGCCGAATGCTACGGTGATGTCATGGCGTGGGATACGGGGAGGTATCAAAGCTGCAAAGTTGAAACATGATGTGATTATGACGCCGAATGATTATATGTACTTTGATTATTATCAGTCTGACGACAAGGCGCAGGAACCACTGGCGATGGGCAGCGGAGTGACTGTTGAAAAGGTATATGGTTTTGAGCCGGTGGCAACAGAGTTGGAAAAGGAGGAAAAAAAGTATATTCTTGGTGTGCAGGCGAATGTGTGGACAGAGTATATTGCCACTCCTGAACATGTAGAATACATGATGGTTCCGCGAATAGCAGCTTTAGCAGAGGTGCAATGGATGATGCCGGAGGAGAAAGACTATCAGGAATTCTTGAAGCGTTTGAGCAGTCTTGTTGGATTTTATAAACGGGAAAGTGTAAATTATGCCAAGCATGTACTAATGAAATAAAATAGTTGTAGGGGAGTATTTCAAGATGAATTTTGTATAAAGGTTAGGTTGCTATTACCTTTTGGTCACGATATATAGCGATTTAAAATGGAAAAAGAATACGGAAGGATAGCTGGAATACACATTTCTTGGCATACCGGTTTTTCATTCCGATTATCTTAATGTACTATTTGTTTTATCTCAAGACTGTGGAGATAGCTGCGTGGATTAAGAAATACGACTCTAGTCGTTTGGTAAATTCGATAGTTGGTGGTAATCATTGTGTGTGCTGCTATGTTTGGTGAATATGTAGTTATTGATATGGTATTGAAAGGACATTTTTGGGTACCTGACAAGAATTGAAGATATATACAGTATAATGTTCCAGAAGAGGTAACGAATGAATATCAAAATTACGCCAATTAGTTATTCGAACTGATAAAGGAAAGTTTCTATGCTGTTTATATTCAAATCATAGGTGTAGAAGGGTAAGTAAACATACTGATTATAACCATAAAGCTGTTAAAGCGAATGAAGCTGTGGCACCAACGTTGCAAGAGATTGATTGAAAAAAACTGGAAATTTAACTAATAGATTTAAAAGAAAATAGAATAATGGAAAAGATTTTATATGCCGCTATGTGTGCGATATTGTTCCTTTGTTGTAGTTCCAGCGATGAATCCGAAGCAAATTCCCAATCCCCTTTTACGCTTCCTGACAAAGCAATTGTACTGGCCGAGCAAGCCTCTAAGTCAGTTGTGATACTCGATGCTTCCACTTATCGTACTGTATGGAGTTGGAATCCGGAGAAGGCCGGTGTACCCTCCAATTGTCAAACATGGTTTCACAATCCTAGTGAGGTTAAGCCAGTGTTCAACAATCAGTATATCTTGATGACTGCATCAGGTGGTGCTGTAGCTCTTATACGTATTGCCGACAGTAAATTGATGTATTATGCGTATGTGGGTGAAAATCCACACTCCGCAGAGATTTTGCCCGATGGAAATCTCGTGGCTGTATCGTCTACCGATGGTAAGTTACGTACATTTATGACTGATACTATTAAAGGAACGGGCAAGTGGTTTGCCTCTTACGAGCTTCCTAGTGCCCACAACGTGGTATGGGATCTCCAAAGAGAGTTGCTTTACACCACCGAAGGGATTAAATTGTGTACTTATAAGTACAATTTCAACCGCAAGGAACCTAGATTGCAAGATCGAAGCGTAATCTTCGAATTACCCAATACCGAATCGTGCGGGCATGACCTTTTTCCCGTGTATAACAAGATCGATGTGCTATGGATCACTACTAATGAGAATGTGTGGCAATATGATATAAAGAATAACAAAGCTGAATTGATTTACCCGCTTTACGCTGTGAAGAGTGTGTGTAACAGTGCCGACGGGGTACTGATGTTGTATCCTACTACCGAGTGGTGGTCTGATGGTCTGATAAACGAGAAAGGTAAGAAACTATTTAACATCTACGGCGCTAAAATCTATAAGGGTCGCTGGGTAATGAATAATACCTTCAGCTACCCCAAGGAGCATAAACCCAAGTTTGAGTAATATATAATGAAAGTATGGATATTAGGAGCAGTGGGTCTTTGGACGATATGTAGTTTTGCACAGCAGCAAGAGGTTCCCATTTATTTGGATAATAATCAACCTATAGAGAAGCGTGTGGAAGAATGCTTTGGCACGCATGATTTTGGAAGAAAAAGCGGTAATGACCCATGCCCAATCTAAGTTCAGTTCTCCCGGTGTTCTTCGTTTAGGGATTCCTGAAAACTGGATGTCTGATGGTCCACACGATGTACGTGAAGAACTGCTTTGGGATCAATGGAATATAGCTAAGTGGACGAATGATTCTTGTATTGCCTTTCCGGCATTAACCTGTTTGGCGGCTACGTGGAATCCCGAATTATCTTATATATATGGAAGCAATATTGGAGAAGAAGCACGCTACCGCAATAAGAATGTCCTATTGGGGCCGGGAGTTAATATCTATCGTAGCCCGCTGAACGGCCGGAATTTCGAATATATGGGAGAAGACCCATTTGGGGCATCCCGTATGGTAGTACCTTACATAAAAGGTGTACAGAAAAACGGAGTAGCTGTATGTGTGAAACATTATGCACTGAATATTATGACGATGAGAAACACGAATGGGTGGTGGAACCGGGAGAATTTCGAGCTTTAATAGGAGCCTCCTCAGCCGATATTCGTAGTAGTGTAAAGTTTAAACTTAGATAAATAGATTAACCAAAATAAGAGAATATGAAGAAATATATAGGCCTCGTACTAGTGGCGATGTCGGGCTGTATACTTACAGTTAACGCACAGCAATCATTTTCTTATAAGAATCCACTTCTTCCTACAGAACTAAGAGTGAATGACTTGCTGGGCCGGATGACACTGGAAGAAAAGATAGCTCAGATTCGTCATTTGCATTCGTGGGATGTGTTCGATGGACAGATCCTGAATCAAGAGAAGTTGGATAAGATGTGCGGTGGAATAGGATATGGGTTCTTTGAAGGTTTTCCATTGACGGCTGCAAGCTGTCGTAAGACTTTCCGTGAGATACAAACCTATATGGTAGAAAAAACACGTCTGGGTATTCCCGGATTTCCGGTTGCCGAATCTTTGCATGGAGTGGTGCATGAGGGAACAACTATCTACCCTCAGAATATCGCGATGGGGAGTACTTTCAATCCAGAACTGGCTTACGAAAAGACTAAACATATTGCAGGCGAACTGAATACGATGGGAGTGAAGCAAGTGTTGGCACCTTGTATTGATGTTGTACGTGATTTACGTTGGGGACGTGTAGAAGAGTCTTTTGGTGAAGATCCTTTTCTTTGTTCAAAGATGGCGGTTGCTGAGGTAAAAGGATATATGGAACATGGAATTTCTCCGATGTTGAAGCATTACGGTCCGCATGGTAATCCTTTGGGTGGATTGAATCTGGCTTCGGTGGAGTGTGGTGTACGTGATTTATTTGATATTTATTTGAAACCATTTGAGGCTGTGCTTACTGAAACTGAAATTATGGCTGTCATGTCCAGTTATAATTCTTGGAATAGAATTCCTAATTCTGCTTCTCGTTTTATGCTGACGGATATTTTGCGCAATAGATTTGGTTTCCGGGGATATGTTTATTCGGATTGGGGAGTTGTCAGTATGCTGAAGACTTTCCATAAGACGGCGGTGGATGATTTCGAAGCGGCCCGGCAGGTTTTGACCGCCGGAATGGACGTGGAGGCTTCCAGCTCTTGCTATGCAGTGCTGGCTGATAAAATACGGAATGGAGAGTTTGATATCAGCTATATCGATCAGGCCGTGAGACGAGTGCTTCGTGCTAAATTTGAATTGGGGTTATTTGAAGATCCCTATCAGGAACAAGCAGTCTATCGGCTTCCTCTCCGTTCGAAAGAAAGTGTGAAACTTTCACGTAGGATTGCAGACGAATCGACCGTATTGCTGAAGAACGATGGACAGTTGTTGCCGCTGAATGTTCGAAATTTGAAGTCAGTAGCGGTGATTGGTCCTAATGCGGATAATGTACAATTTGGAGATTATACCTGGAGTAAAAAGAAAGAAGATGGAGTGACACCGCTTCAAGGAATCAAAAACTTGTTGGGTGATAGGGTGAAAATCAACTATGCTAAAGGATGTTCTTTGGCTTCTTTGGATACTTCGGGGATAGCGGAGGCTGTGGATGCTGCCCGTCATAGTGATGTTGCTTTGATATTTGTGGGGAGTTCGAGTACAGCGTTCGTACGTCATACTCAAGAGCCGTCTACTAGCGGAGAAGGAATCGATTTGAGTGATATCTCTTTGACCGGTGCACAAGAACAATTAATACGTGAGGTTTTTGCTGTGGGAAAGCCGGTGGTTGTTATATTGGTGGCAGGAAAGCCTTTTGCCATACCTTGGGTGAAAGAGAATATTCCGGCGATATTGGCGCAATGGTATGCTGGCGAACAGGAAGGAAACTCTATTGCGGATATTTTGTTTGGCAATGTGAACCCTTCCGGAAAACTGACTTTTTCATTTCCGCAAAGTACGGGGCATCTCCCTGTCTATTATAACTATTTGCCTACGGATAAAGGATATTATAAAGAGCCGGGAACTTATGAAAAGCCGGGAAGAGATTATGTTTTCTCAAATAGTTCCCCGCTATGGGCATTTGGATATGGATTGAGCTATACTCAATTTGAATATCTGAAAGCTGTTACAGATAAGGAACTCTATCAGGCTAATGATACCGTTTGTGTGACTGTTCAATTGAAAAATACGGGGAAAAGAACCGGGAAAGAGGTGATACAGGTATATATGCGAGATGTGGTCAGCTCGGTGATGACACCGGTGAAGCAGTTGAAAGGTTTCAGAAAAGTAGATTTACTTCCCGGACAGACACGGGAAACGACTATAATGATTCCTGTTCATGAATTTTATCTGACAGATGATTTGGGCAATCGTTATCTCGAATCGGGCAAATTTGAATTACAGGTAGGTACTTCTTCCGACCGGATTTATTTCAACCTTCCGGTGTATATCGGTTCTTCCGGAAAGGGAGGACAGACGGTGTCCGGTACTTCTTTCAAATCACGGACAGATGGAAAAGTGATTCAAGTAAAAGGAACTGTCCGTGATATACAGGCAACTCCGCTTGCCAGAGTGAAAGTCCAGTCCGAAGAATCCGGTGAAAGTGCGTTGACTGACTATCGGGGCACATATACTATCAAGGTGAAAGATAATGGCAGACTTATTTTCTCGAAAAAAGGATTTGCCGATAAAACAATAGAAGTAGAGGGGCAGACTGATGTCAGTATTCAAATGGCTAAAGGTGAGTAGATACATGAAATACTGTATGGCTATTGGTTTGCTGGGTAGTATGACTTTACAAGCTATGGCTCAATATACAGGAAAGGTTTTCGTTGATGAGAACAGAAATGGTCTCCTCGATGAAGGTGAAAAACGATTGCATCGGGTCTCTGTTTCCGATGGGTTAAATGTGGTACAGACAGATTCAAATGGCGCATATCAATTGCCCGGACATTCCCGTATGCATTTTCTGTTTATTACTACTCCTTCCGGATATAAGACTGATAATGCCTACTATTACCGGATAGAGAACGGTCGTACGGAATACGATTTTCCGGTATATCCTTGTTATGGAGGAATTCAAGCTGACGGTAGTCACCGGTTTATACATATCTCTGATACAGAAATACGTGGAAAAGAAGGGAATCAAGCGTGGGTGGATAATCTCCGTGACTATTCGGCCAATGAGAAAATAGCTTTTATCGTGCATACAGGGGATATTTGTTATGAATCGGGACTGAACAGTCATATAGGCTTGCTGAATACCGCTTTGATGGAAGACACGCAAATCTTTTATGGAATAGGCAATCATGACTTGGTGAAAGGTGCTTATGGGGAAGAACTTTTCGAGAAACTCTACGGACCGGTATTCTATTCATTTGATGTGGGGAATACACATTACATAATGACACCTATGCTTCATGGAGATTATTTACCGGAGTATACTAAGGAAGATGTATATCGCTGGATGAAAAATGATCTTGCTTATGTAGGCAAGGAGAAGTCGATCATTGTTTTCAATCATAGCCTGCCGGAAGATACGGTAGCTTTTAAATATGGTATGAGTGATACGGAGTATATAGATTTACCGGCTATGGGATTGAAAGCTTGGTTGTACGGTCACTGGCACGTAAATCATGTGCATAAGCATAAAGTGACAGGGGTGTATACTATCTGTACCTCTACGCCTGCTTGTGGTGGTATTGACCATGCACCTTCTGCTTTTCGTGTACTGACTGTTGATACAGAGGGAAACGTGGCGTCCGAGTTCCGATACAGTTATCTGTCTCCTTCATTACATATTGTTTCGTTGGAGAATGGACAGCTGCCAACACTTCCTTCCGGAAAGATTCCTTTGTCCGTCAATGCCTACTCTACGGTTTCCCCAATACGAACCATGCGTTATTGGTGTGAATCGGAAGGTAAAAAAGTTCTTTCCTCCAATCTTTTGAAACGTCAGAGTGATTTCAATTGGTATGCGGAAATTCCTTTGCTTTCTCAATGGGAACATCGGCAGCTTACTGTAATAGTGGAGGCATTTTTCAATAATGGAGAGGTAAGGCGATGCAGGCGTTCGTTTTTTTATGAAAAGCCTGAAAGGAAACAATTGCCTTTGCGGTTGTCATGGATTAAAAATGTAGGCGCTTCTATTTTTATGTCTGCTCCTTTGGTATATCGGAAACGTCTATTTACGGCATCGGTCGATGATAATGAATCGGGGAAAGCGGCTGTAGTGTGTATGGATGCGCAAAATGGAACAGTCTGTTGGCGGTATTCACTTCGTGGCTCTGTACGCAGTAGTATTGCGATTGCTGATGGACTGGTCTTTGCCCAAGATGTACATGGTTACCTATATGCGATTCAAGCAGAAACTGGGACATTGGTTTGGGAAAAAGATTTAAATATCGGTGTACTTCCTCCTTTGAATGACGGTTTGGTTGCTGTTTCGGATATAGTATATGCCGGTACAGGAAAATCATTATGTGCCTTGAAAGCAGCTACGGGGGAACTTATTTGGAAGAATGGAGCTTGGAGCAGGGGGGAAGGATGCGTGGCAACACTTTCTCTTGGACATAGTATTCTGATTGGGCATGCAAACTGGAAGGGGTTGTATGCCAATAATGCTGTTAATGGTGAGTTGTTGTGGGAGAATAAAGATGCAGAATTAAAATATCGTTCGGCCTCTGTTGCTTGGGAAGGAGAGAATCTCTATCTTCTTTCTTCCCGTTCCTTTTTTATCTTGAATTCAAAGAACGGTGAGATTATAGTACGTAAAAAATTGAATTGTTCGGTCAATGTGAATTCAACTCCTTTAGTCACTGGATCCGAGATAATATTTGGAACAGCTACTAATGGAGTCATAGCTTTAGATAAGCAGACCTTAGAAGAGAAATGGAATTTTAAAACAAACCCCGCTTTGATTTATACATCTCCTTATTCTAAACCATCATCTTCAACTGTAGAGACTAGTCCAGTGTTGGTTGGAGATACTATTTTCTTTGGGGCTTCTGACGGAATACTGTATGCATTGAACCGTATAAATGGCAAACTGCTGTGGAAATACCAAACCGGTGTACCCATATTTTCTACAGTATCTATTGCGGGAAACGCTTTGTATGTAACAGATTTTGCCGGTAATGTGTATGGGTTTATAATGAATAATAAAACACAAGATTAACGCGAATTATCGTAGATTATCACAGAAATGACTTTATAAGTTGTTGATTATTATATCAATATAGGGATATTCAATAAATGTCTTAAAAAAATACGATGGCATATGAAGATGATGTCCTAATATCGGGATGGGACTATCCATCTGATTGTGTAAATAGAAAGAGGCTGTCTCAAAATAGAATTTCAAGAACGAAAAACTTATAGATTGAAATCTCTTTAGAAAAAATCTCCTTATTTTGCCCTTTCTTATAAGGAAATAAGGCTAAAATAAGGGGATTCTTATACTTCAACTTACAGATTATAAGTAAGGCTGCCTCATTTTTCTATTTTGAGACAGCCTCATTTCTATCAAGAAAAGGTCTGCATGTATATGCGCCACCTTTTTTCAAAGGCTGTCTCTTATAACCGCTTTGTGGAATTGGAAAAGAGGTGGCCATCCCGTTGGCTTTGTTTATCAAAAAGATACTTTTAGGCAAATGTACAGGCATCAGTTTCGTTGACAGTACTCCTTTACGGGTATGCAAGAACCTCTTTCAAAGATTGTTTGTCAATGGCATACAGCTTATAACCAAGTTAAAAAGCAATATGAAAGGAACGTTGATGTCACTTTCAGACAAACTCCTTCTTAGGAAACGAACCATTATAGAAACCGTTAATGACGAACTCAGGAATATATCACAAGTGGAACATTCAAGACATAGAACCTTTGATAATTTCATTGTCAACCTCTTGGGTGCAATCGCAGCATACTGCCGTTTTCCAAAGAAGCCGTGTATCAATGTTACGAGAACAATTGATATACAGCTTGCCTTATTTTGAATTTGTCGAACTCACGTTAATTTATTGTGTCAATTGCTCCTTAACATGAATCATGGATTTCTTTAGGCTTGCATTCATTACTCGTGCGTAATGTTGCGTCATTCGTGTGGAAGCATGCCCAAGCATAACCGATACATCTTGTAGGGGTACATTGTTAGCGAGCGTAATGGTAGTCCCGAATGTATGCCGGGCGACATGAGTGGTGATATTTTTTTTAATCCCGCAGAAATCTGCTATTTCTTTGAGATAGCTGTTCATTTTCTGATTGCAGGGAACTGGGAGACAATATCCTTTTTTGATACAGACAGGATTATTTTCATACTTTTTTAGTATGGCAAGCGGAACGGGAAGTAGAGGTATGTTACAGATTGAAGATGCTTTACGCCGATGCATCAGTTTGATTCTTCCTTTTCTGATCCACCAGTCTCCATTATTATCTTGCACCATATCTTCTTTTTTGAGCGTGGACACATCGACAAATGCCAGACCGGTGAAACGATAGAAAACTATCAATGCGACCAATAGAGGAATATAGAAAACAAACGTCAATGCGTTGTAATACAGCAAAATTGCGTTGGTTTGCATAGTTGAGTAAACAGCAAAGACAGGTGGAATAACGAACCTGTTCAGCTACCAAGTCATTACCTGTTTTCATTTCATTCAGATGCAGTCAATCAAGGGTTAAACAGTCAGAGAGGATGACTTTCCATCCGGGAAACATTCTCATTTCCGGCAGATTTAGCCCGTCCGGTTTTGATTGCGCCGTTCTGCCTGATTCTCATATAATTCGACTGGCGAAGTATGAGTAAAATTGCAATCAAAAAAGTAACGCATGAAAACAGAAATGAAAGTGCTGCTCTACATCAAGCGCAGCGGACAGGACAAGGACGGCTTTTCTCCACTCATGGGCAGAATATCCGTCAGGGGAAAGGTGAACTCCATCGCGCAATTCGCGTGCAAGTTCAAAATCGACGTGCGGTTGTGGAACGCCACAGCCCAACGCTGCACGGGCAAAAGCAAAGCGGCGACAATGGCAAACAGGGAGATTGAACGGGTACTGCTATTGTTGCAGAAGCGGTTCAACGAGCTTTCCGACATCCGGGATGTCGTGACAGCAGAGGAAGTCAGAAACGTCTTTCAAGGTCTGGCTGAAACACAGGACACCATCATGAAGCTCTATGCGGAGCATAACAGCGACTATGCCCTGCGTGTAGGGGTGAACAGGGCGGCAAGCACGTTCTACCAGTACCGGAACACCTGCCGGATACTCGGTGAGTTCCTGAAAGAGAGATACCATGTGTCGGATATGCCTGTCAAGCAGCTGGATGAAAACTTTATCGAAGCGTTTGACATGTACATGCGCACGACAAGGCGTTTCATGCCCAGAACCATACTCGGGCATATCAACCGCCTGAAAAGCGTGATGATGCTTGCCGTGTTCCGCGGCATCGTCCCTTTCAGCCCGTTCAAAGGCTATGCCCCGCAGAAACCCGTTTTCAAACAGATGTACCTGACAGAAGACGAGCTTGACAGGTTTGCGAATACTACCTATGACACCCCCAACCGTAATTTCACAAGAGACATGTTCCTGTTCTCGTGCTGGACGGGTATCTGCTATTGCGACATGAGGAGCCTGACAGCCGCCAATCTGGTGAAAGCGGAAGACGGCAGTATGTGGATTCATACGGAAAGGCAAAAAACAGGCACACCCGAATGTGTGCGACTGATGGAGATACCGTTGAGCATCATCGAAAAGTACAAGGGCATGGACAGCAACAGGAAACTCCTTCCAATGCTGACCAAGGAGAGCATGAACAGGCATCTGAAAAAGATGTCCGTGATGTGCGGCATCAACCGTCCGATCTCATTCCATCAGGCGAGGCATACCTTCGGAAGCATCATCTGTCTGTCACAGGGGATTCCGATAGAAACCGTCAGCAAAATCATGGGGCATCGGCATATCACTACCACACAGCGGTATGCGAAAGTCACGCAGGATAAAATTGATAGGGACGTGAATTGCCTGAATGGTATTATCAGCGGCAGGTTCTCCTTGTCGGACATTGACACCGCCCCGTCACCGATTCTGAAAGATTACAGCCGACGGAAAGTCAATCCGAGCATGAAGCAAAGGGAGTATATAACCAAAATGATGGAGGGGTAAGCCATGCGAAGCACATTCAAACTGTTGTTCTACATCAACCGTCAGAAAGTAAAGAAAAACGGCAGATGCCCGGTTATGGGACGTGTCACCCTTGACGGGAAGGTGAGCCAGTATTCCACCGGACTGGAAATTGAATCTGACTTATGGGATGCAAAGAAGGGAAAGGCATTCGCGGACGGACGCAAGAGAGGAAACATCACCGGCGAAAAAAGAAACGAGTTGAACAGGCTGAACTCATTGTTGGAGGCATTGGAGGAAAAAGCGAAGTCCGCTTACAAAAAGAACGTGGATTCTTACGGCTTCGTCTCGGCTGAAATCATCAAGAATGCCGTCACGGGAAAATCAGACGTCAAGGAAACGCTGCTTTCCTTGTTTGACGAGCATAACGAGGAATATGCCAAACGTGTGGGCATTGACCGGACAAGGCATTCCTACGTCCGTTATCTTACCACTCGCAAGCATATATCCAACTTTTTGAAATTCAAGTATGATTTGGAGGATATTCCGTTACGCTCGCTGACGATGAAGTTCATGACCGACTTCACATTCTATTTCTCGACCGTATTGCAGTTGAAGGTTTCTGCCTACAATGACTATCTTATCCTGCTGCACAAGATGACCCGGCTGGCGTTGAAGAAACATATATTGAAACGTGACCCGTTTGCCGGACATAAGATTGAGAAAGTGCCGGTAAACCACCGCCACCTGAACAGGGAACAGTTTGAAAAGCTGCTCAATGCCCGACTGCCGACTTACCGCTTATGCCATACCCGTGACCTGTTTGTCTTTTCGGTGTTCACGGGCATCGGCAGGGCTGATCTGGCAAACCTGACAGAAGACAATATCGTCACGAAAGAAGACGGTTCCAAATGGATTCACATTGCACGGCAGAAGACCAAGGCGGAGTGCCATATCAAACTTCTTGACATACCCCTTCGCATTATCGAAAAATACAAAGGGGAAGGTAAGGACGGAAGATTGTTTTACGTTCCGCAGACCTGCAATCTGTGCCGCAGCCTTAAAATCATAGCCGAACAGTGCAATCTGGGATGCCATTTGACATTCTATCAGGCGAGGCACAGTTTCGCGACCCTTATCTGCCTGAGCAACGGTGTTCCGATAGAGACCATCAGTAAGATGATGGGGCATTATTCCATACGCACCACCCAGATATATGCCGAAATAACCAACCACAAAGTGAGCAGGGATTTGGAAACCCTGTCTGAGAATACCAAGGGCAAATATGCGTTGCCCGATGACGGTATGCCGTCGAGAGTGTTCAAATGTGGAAATTACAGCGGTTGGAAAAAGAAATGTGAATCAAGTGATAGAACTAAAATGAAGTGACTATGGATAGAGGAATAATAACAATCAGTGAAACAGGTACGATTATTATACCAACCGTACCCGTATGGATGTCCAAGTTCGAGATTGCCGACCTGTTCGGAGTGTTCTCATGTGATGTCCGCAAGGCGATTCATGCCATCTACAAGAACAAGGAACTGAATGAAACCGATACAATGCGATATATCAGAAAACCGGACGGTATCAGTTATGACGTTTACAACCTTGAAATGGTCATAGCCGTTGCATTCAGGGTATGCAGTAGAGGAAGTCTTTTGTTCAGGCGGTTTGTAATGAGCAAAATGAATTTGACCAAGAAAGAAACATCTGTTACGTTGTTTGTTTCCTATGGCAGAGGCAACAACCTATGGTATAGTTGAAGCCCATTCCGCCAGCCACTCGTTCCCGATGCACGGATGCAAAGGTAGCGTATGGCTTTGAAGGCATTGGCAAGGTCGGGCGGCCGAGCCGTTTCGGGCAGAATCTTCCTCAAACCTGTTTGAGCGTATTCAGCCCGAAAACCTTGCCACTACCTGCCACACGCTTAAAAAGGCATCCGGCAACGGAAACAAGCGACTGACGGAAAATCAGAGAATATAGAGGAACGGCTTACAGACGAAGCAGGATATTGGTGCTTCATCCGTAAGCCGTTCCTTTTTTCTTTTGTCGGAAGTCCATTGCTCCGCAATTATAGGGCATCCGGCAAACTGCGCTCCTTCAAGAAAATCATGTACCTGTCAGCCGATAGGCAGAGCGGTAGCCGTCAGCAAGCATCCTTTCGATGTCGGATTCACGGTAGAGGATTTTACCGCCCAACTGGATATAGGCTATGCGCCCTTCGTTCCGGTAGTCCTGAAGTGTCCGGCGGCTCACTTTCAGCCGTGCCGACACCTCCTTGTCGGTGAAGAAACGTTCACCGCCCAATGTCGGGCGGTAATTGGCGGTCAGATGCTCGAAGCCGTCAAGCAGACGGTCAAGACTGCCCATGAAGTGGATTATCCACTCGCTGTCCTTGTTAATCAGTTCATTCATAAACATTGGATTTAGTATGATTACTATACTTAATGATTAAATAGTCCTGCCTTTGAATTTTGCTTCTTTTCGCCTGTCCTCCACAACGGAGACTATACGTTGCACATCTTCTGGACGGTAATACGTCTTGTGGTTTATCTGCGAGTAAGCCAGCGTGCCGTTATTCCGCAGGGTCTGTAACGTGCGGGGACTGATATTGAGCATCCGGCACACGTCCTGATTGTCCATCCACTCGCTCATTGTCTTTTCTCCATGCCGCCGGCAGATTGCATCCATGCGGTTGACGAAACGGTCGAACGTGGTGACCATCGCCTCAAAAGTCTTTCTTTCGATTGATACGATTTCCATATACTTTTCTTTTGATGTTATTGTTCTTTTTACTGCAAAGGAACACATAATACGTTATCCGACAATGGCTTCTCTGAAAGTGGCAGCGTATTGCGCTGATACGGTAGCCATTGTCCGTGGACATCATACAGAAACGGCTCTTTTCGCATGAATGCCGTCCAAACAAAAAGGCTGACTATTTCACAATCCGATTATTTAATAGTTCTCTATATAGTTGTGTGGTGAAACAAAGTTTTGGTTGTTTGGAGAGTGACAACATTACGTCATGAAATCATTGAATCAATGTATCACCAAATTGTCGGACAAGCATTGGTTTATTTTCTTCAATATCCGGTTTGGCAGCTATTCGATAAATCCTTTTGGCAAGTATTTGAATTTCTCGGTTTTCATGTATTCAGGTCTTTCATCTTTTGAATCATTGTTCGATTAAATCAGGTGGTTACGCCCTGAATTTGAATGATATCTGCCCAATCCGTCACAGACGGATTTTAGTGTTCACATGAACACAGCAAGATGTCTTTTCAGCCGCTCAAAACGTTTTGAGCAGCCACGAAAAGCACTTGCCCTTGTAGAGGGCGGGCTTTCCCTCCGAAGTCGGGAAGCCTCTCAAGCCTGCGGTATCTGTGTCATAAGGAGGACGAACTGAAACAGTTGAAGTCCGAACTTGCCGCACTCGACCGCAAGATACAGTTGGAACTTGCGCCGCCTACGCCCAAAGTCGCCGAAAAAGAAAAGGATGGACAGGAGGTCAAGCCGGATGTGGAAGGGGTGCGGAACGTGTCACCACAACACACCGAAGATGCTCCGCAGATACGCAGTCCGGTGAATGAGCGTAGTCCGTCAGGCAATTTCATTGCCGACCATGTCATCATCGGACGACCGGGTTTTCAGATTAAGGATGATAACCGTCCGAAAGGGATAAAAATATAACTTGTTATTGTGGGCAGTAACGTCATTGTTTTCGTTACTGCCCACAATAACAAATAATCCTTATCGCTTTTGGATATTGGCTGATAGAAGTTGGTACAGACAAATTTAACAAAATAGAACAAAAAAAGTAACTACTCAGCTATGCAAAGTCGTTGAGTATCAACTCTATTGCACGAGGTCAATCTTGCGTAATGCCCGATTTTCATCGAAATATAGTAAATCAACAAGTTTGCTACTGTTGATAATCAAGCATTTGGGCACATTTAGATACCTGAGTAGTTACACAAAAAAGCAATGCAATTTTTTTATACGTTGCACACTGATTTCTTATTTTGCAGAATTACAGCGAACAAGTTTCTCTTTCGTTTTGCAAATCTACTTGCAGTGTAATCTGTTTGCTTCTTAATATTATAGATGAAATTATAGCAACAATCAAAGCAAACACGGCAATACCTATAAATGACACATGCAAACCGTAGCGTTTTCCTATGAATCCGATTATAACCGGACCAAGAAGTATGCCGGAATATCCAAGAGCATTAATAAAACTAATGATGTTGTGTACTGCCATCCCTTTTATGTGGGCCGCAAAAGATACTAATTGAGGAACTACATTGGCCGCACCACAACCGACCATAGCAAAACCAGCTACAGAAGCGATCGCACTATCAATTGATACCACAATCAGGAAACCAGCGGAAATAAGTAATGCCCCTCCGCTAATCACAGTCCTTCGTCCAAATCGATCGACGATCTTGTCGCCGCAAAGTCTCATAATAGTCATTGCTATGGCAAAAGCGGTATAGAAAAATCCGGCCACGGACATGTCAATGCCACGCTCTTGACTAACAAAAATTGCTGACCACCCCATTACAGCACCTTCCGACGCATACATGATAAAACATAACAAACCGACCACTATCACCATAGGTGGAATATAAAATTTCTTATTCACATCCTGTTTCGGATGGTCGTTGCTTTTAAGTACCTTTGAGGATAGAAGGTCACGGCATCCGGCCATCATCGCAGCCAATACCAATATCATAAATATTACGACCGACCACATAGGGATTATTCCGAATGCGAAAAGAGAACTCATCACACCGGCACCGATGAGCGTACCAAGTGAATAACCCCCATGAAATCCTGACATCAGATGTTTTCCTGTCTGACCTTCAACTGCAACACCATTCACATTAGCAGCAACATCGATGGTGATAGTACAACCGCCGAATACCAATAACATTATAGCCGTCAGGGTGAAGTTAGCCAATAGGCTTATCGTCAATAGAGAAAAAGCCATTAAAAATCCTGAGAAATAAACTACTCGTTTTGCGCCAAATCTCACACATAGCCAACTTGATAAAGGAAGTGCTATTATTGAACCCAACCCGGTACAAAGCATCAGAAGTCCTAAGGAAGCTTCGTCCAAACTAAATGCACGTTTAACATACGGTACAAGAGGTGCCCATGCAGCCTCAAGACAACCTATGACGAGAAAAGCGGTGCGATTTGCGATAATTGGATGTTTACTCATCGTTTAAAGGTATAAGAAAAGCGCACATTTTGAATATGTGTGCGCCTTTGAAAATGATTAGATTGTTTTATTATTCTGCTATATTACCCTTTCTAAAGTCAGCGACAGGTTTATCTGTCAGAGATACTTCGGTGAATAGGCAGGTGTGTTCATTATCCTTAGGACCCTGTGAACTGATGCCTATAAGCAATTTTTCAGGAAAGTCATTCTTATAGAGTCGGGCCATACGCCATATTTTACCATCTTCTGAGAAATAGCTACCAAGGGTTGTGCCATCGGAGGATAATCTCATATAAACGTATGGAGCCGTGATTGCCTGATGGTTATTGTCATCAGAGGTGCCTAATGTGCGAACTGACACCACTCGGTGATCGCCATACTCATCCTGCTCGAAACATAGTTTTTGACAATGTGTGTCGTTTTCATAAGCATATATCACCCCTGCCGAATAAGTTCCGGTTTCAGTGAATTCAGGCTGCACTTTAGCCGTGAAAGTGAAAGGTTTGGTGTTGTCAACCTCTGTGAAGATGACCGCAGAGTTATTGACTACGCTTCCATCCGGGGAACGGAAATAATCAGTTTGAGGACCGGCCACAAATTTGAGCGTGTCGCCAAGAAGTGTGATGCCATTCTCTCCGCCGTTTTTCGACTTTGTAAAACGAATTCCTCCTACATTGATGTCGCATGTGGCGAGTTCAACGTTTTCTGTTGTAGCTTTCTTGTCAGAATTTCCCGCTTTTTTCTCTGGTTCTTTCTGGGTGCATCCAGCCATTGCAAGACTTGCAATGGCTGCGATAAATACTAATTTTTTCATTATGATATTGATTTGATTATTATTAAATTGCAATTTCCTTGTGATTTATTTGCGGTTGCAAAGTTAGATAGAACAAAAGATGTGCACAATACTGATTTCTAACCAATTTTCGCATCAATAGCAATAGGAATTAACTATTATTTGTTGAATATCAATCCTCTACGGCCTACTACCAACGAATTATCAGGAACATCTTGGGTTATGGTACATCCATGTGACATGACACAACCATTACCAACACTAAAGCTACCCGCGACAATTATAGTTCCTGTACCAAAAACACAACGATTGCCTATTCTTACTCCCGGAAACAAAATAAGTTCTCCTCCTATGATATTATTATCTCCGATATAGATGTCATCACCTACTCCTGTGCAATAAATAGAAGCTCCGTGTGTAAGAGAAACGCCTTTACCAAAATGAATGGGCACAGAACTAGAAATACGTTCACATTCATTTTGCAGAACTGTTATGCCTGCTTCCAATTCTAATTTACCAGCAAATTGATTCATCTTTTTCGCTTTTATATGCCCGCAAAATTACGAACCAATAATAACTGGTACAACACTGATTTTTAACCAATCATAAAGCAAGAGGGCTCATTAAATAAGATTCATTCTTAATGCGATTTCTACAGCAGCCGCAGTATTAGCGACTTTTAATGAAGCTAAAATATCCTGACGATGGCGATTAACGGTATAAACGGAAATATTTAGGTTGTCTGCAATCTGTTTACTGGGCACCCCTTTCGCTATTAGTGATAGTATTTCAAGTTGTCGCCGACTAAGGATTTTTCGGTCGCATGCTTCGTACACGTTTCGTCTAATGGTTTCTCCTGTCACGAGATTTACAATAATACCGTCTTGTTTGTTATGAGAACCAAAGTATGGAGAATAAGTGCATAGACCGAGAATGACACTTCCACCGTTGCTACAACTAAAATATCTCGTTGTATGTAATATTTTTATTGTCTCATTACTCCCTGTCCGATAGAAACTGATGATACACGAAGCCGAGAAATTTGTCTTTTCATTTATGGGAAGTTCTTTTATAAAGTTGAAGAAACGAAGTTCGAGTATATGACGTTGAATAAGCTCTTCTTCATTCGCGTGGCTGAAAACGGTATTTTCAAAGGCAGATGTATGGTCAACCATATATTCCGGGAAGTCCATTATAGTTTGACCGAATCTGCCAGAATATATATGACATTCGTTGTTTTGAAAATCTGACACAACTGCTATACCTTCTGTTGCAAGAGCATAACCATTTGCGCACTCTCTTGCTTGAGCAAGCATAAATTCCTTATTTTCAGCATCTCCAAACTGCTGCTCAGTCAGAAGTGATTTTAGTTGATGTTCCTGTTCCATAGTGAATTGGTTAATTTTCACCATTGCGGGATTGCGCCAATAGTCCTAATTTTGCCACAAAATTACGAATAATAAATGATTCAAAGATGAAAAGAACCGTTTTATATGGAGCATTTCTTGTTGGATGCCTCTCTTTAGCTGCATGTCAGCAGCACAAAGAGTCCAAAACAAGTGAACCGGATTTGACCGGTAAAGTGGCTGAAACAAGCCAAATCACAGACTGTGAGATAAAAGTGGGAGATGTCACTTTTACCAAATCCATCAATGGCGCAGATACATGTGTAACCATACTTGCAGACGGAGGATTGGAATTCAACTGTCCCGGAGGACTTGACTTCTTCTGTGATCCTAACGAGGGTAAGCTGTCCAACAATACACTGCCTGTGTTACTGATTCCGACCGATAATACAAAGCCATTCACGCTGACAGCTAAAGTAACCCCTGAGTTTACCTCTGATGGACTTTACAATGCCGCCGATCTTTTTGTGTATGTCAACGATACACTTTGGCAGAAACTTGCCTTTGAGCAGGACGAATATGGCAACCACCGCATCGTAACGGTACGAACACAAGGTACATCGGATGACAATAACCATGATAAGATAGGCGCAAAATCAGTCTATATGAAAATATCTTCTGATACTCGCACTATCGCCAGCTACTATTCATTAGACAAAAAAGAGTGGCATATGGTGCGTCTGTATCGTAATGAATATCCCGATCAAATATATCTCGGCATCAGCAGCCAGTGTCCGCAACATGGTGGATGCACAAGCATCATCGAAGATATAACTCTTAGTCATGACAACGTAGGAGATTTCCGTATGGGTGAATAAATGTAAAGGATATGAGCAAACGAATTTTGATTTTAACCGGCAGCCCACGACGGGGAGGTAACAGCGACCTTATGGCGGACGCTTTTGCGAAAGGAGCATCCGAAGCGGGCAACAGTGTTGTGCAGTTTAATACTGCGCATAAACATATTCAAGGATGCAGAGCTTGCGATAATTGTTTTAGCAAGGAGAATAAAGCCTGTATTTTTAATGATGATTTCAATGAACTGGCATCTTTGATGGCAGAAAGTGATGTCATCATATTCTGTACCCCTCTTTATTGGTACTCGTTTCCTACCCAGATAAAAGCTGCCATAGACAAGTTTTATTCTTTCATCATAGGTAAAAAAGATGTGCCTATTAAGGAATGTATGCTTCTTTCGTGTGGAGAGTTGGAAGACCCACATGTATTTGACGGTATAGTGCGTTCCTTTGAACTCATTGCGCAAGATAGGGGATGGAAAAACAGAGGCCATTATCTTGTAAATAGTGTCAATGAGAAGGGGGCTATTTCAAATACCGAACATCTACAAAAGATATATGATATCGGAAAGAAATTTTGAATTGTCTATTGAGGATGTTCTATAATCCAATTTGATATAGCATCTTTATTAGACTGAGCTTCAAAGACCATACAGCCCGTAAGCCTATAAAGACCTACGGGCTGTATTATCAATAATCAATGGCAATAACGCATGAATCGACATAACGCTGAAACAAGACACTTCCGTATGCTGACTTCCATAGGCTATCTACTAATAGCTTTGCTGGTAGGCGGCATCATGTACACATGGCTTGGCGAATGGCGAGACATGGAGGGACTGGAAGCCAAAAACCGAGAGATCGATGAATTTCGAAAAGAGGTAAACAATATTCATATTCATTTGATAGAGTTTTCCCTATTGGGTGAAACGCTATTGGAATGGGATAATGAAGATTTGGAAAATTACCACGCACAGCGTATGGCAATAGACAGTATGCTCTGCCGTTTCAAAATGACTTATCCCGCAGAGCGTATCGATAGTGTACGCTATCTTTTAGAGAATAAAGAAAAACAAATGCTACGAATTGTACAGATGCTTGATGAACAGAAAAGCATCAAAGAAAGGATAGCCCGTCAAGTGCCTGAAATCGTATATAAAAGTACGCAAGAACAATCCAAGAAGCCGAAGCGAAAGGGCTTCTTGGGTATCTTCGGTAAAAAGGAGGAAGCAAAGCCCACCGTGACTACCACGATGCTCCATTCTCTTAACCGGAATATGATAGCCGAACAACAAGCGCAAAGCCGCCGTTTATCGGAACACGCCGACAGTCTTGCTGCACGAAATGCCGAACTTAACCGTCAGTTACAAAGTTTGATTCGCCAAATAGATGGAAAAATACAAGCTGACCTTCAAAAGAGAGAGGACGAGATAGCCACCATGCGTGAAAAATCGTTTATTCAGATAGGTGGCTTGACAGGATTCGTTGTGTTGTTATTGGTAATCTCTTACATAATCATCCACCGAAATATCACCCGTATCAAACGGTACAAACGAGAAACTGCGGATTTAATAGAACAGCAGAAACAGTCTATCAAACAAAACGAGGCACTGATTGCCTCTCGTAAAAAAGCCGTTCATACCATCACCCATGAATTACGTACACCACTGACGGCAATAACCGGTTATGCCGGACTGATGCGGAAAGACTGCAATACGGATAAAACCGGGACGTATATCCGAAACATTCAGGAATCTTCTGACCGCATGCTTGAAATGCTGAACACCCTGCTGAATTTTTTCCGGCTTGACAACGGCAAGGAACAGCCTAATTTCTCCGCATGTAGGATTTCCGCAATCACACATACGCTCGAAACGGAGTTTATGCCAATCGCCATAAACAAAGGACTGACTCTGACAATACATTGCCACAAGGATGCCTTTGTATGTACAGATAAGGAACGCATCTTGCAAATCGGGAACAACCTGCTGTCCAACGCTATCAAGTTCACGGAGAACGGCAGTGTTTCTTTGCGGGCAGATTATGATAACGGTCTGCTGAAACTTATCGTCGAAGATACGGGTACAGGTATGACCGAAGAGGAACAGCAACGGGTATTCGGGGCGTTTGAACGTCTGTCAAACGCTGCCGCAAAGGATGGCTTCGGATTAGGTCTTTCCATTGTTCAGCGTATTGTGACAATGCTCGGCGGCACAATCCGGCTGGAGAGCGATAAAGGCAAAGGTAGCCGTTTCACGGTGGAAATCCCCATGCAGACAGCCGAGGAACTGCCGGAACAGATAAATAAAACACAAGTTCACCATAACAGTACATTCCATGAGGTAATTGCCATCGATAATGACGAAGTTTTGCTTCTGATGCTGAAAGAAATGTATGCACAGGAAGGGATACACTGCGACACTTGCAACGATGCGGCAGAACTTATGGAAATGGTAAGGAAAAAGGAATACAGTCTGTTGCTTACGGATCTGAACATGCCGGATATAAACGGCTTTGAGTTATTGGAATTGTTGCGTGCTTCCAACGTGGGAAATTCAAGGACCATTCCGGTGGTCGTGACAACCGCTTCGAGCAGTTGCAGCAAGGAAGAGCTTATAGAACGTGGATTCGCCGGATGCCTGCTCAAACCGTTCTCCATATCGGAACTGATGGAGATTTCTGACAAGTGCGCCATAAAAGGCAAACAGAATGAAAAGCCGGATTTCACCTCTCTGTTGTCATACGGCAATGAAGCCGTCATGCTGGATAAACTGATAATCGAAACAGAGAAGGAAATGCAGTCGCTCAGGTATGCGGAACAACAGAAAGACCTTCCGGAACTGGACGCCCTAACACACCACCTGCGCAGCTCTTGGGAGATACTCCGTGCCGACAGATCGTTGAGGGAACTTTATAAACTGATTCATCACAATGGCACACCTGACGATAAAGCAATAGGCAATGCCGTAAGAGCCGTGCTGGATAAGGGTTCGGAAATAATCCGGCTGGCAAAAGAAGAAAGGAAGAAATATAATAATGGATAAAACAAAAATCATCGTGGTGGATGACAACATCGTGTATTGCGAGTTTGTCTGCAACCTGCTGGCACGTGAGGGATTCCGTACCGTGCAGGCTTTCCACTTGGCTACGGCGAAAAAACAATTGATGCAAGCCACTGACGGGGACATAGTGGTTTCCGACCTGCGCTTACCCGACGGTGACGGCATCGACCTGTTGCGTTGGATGCGCAAGGAAGGCATGACGCAGCCGTTCATCATCATGACCGACTATGCCGAAGTGCATACGGCGGTTGAAAGCATGAAATTCGGCTCGCTGGACTACATACCCAAGCAACTCGTGGAGGACAAACTCGTGCCTCTGCTCCGCACCATACTGAAAGAGCGGAATATCGGGCGGAGCCGTATGCCCGTCTTTGCCCGTGACGGTTCCGCCTTTCAGAAAATCATGCACCGGATAAGGCTGGTAGCACCAACCGATATGAGTGTGCTGATATTCGGAGAGAACGGCACGGGCAAGGAGCATATTGCCCACCATCTGCATGACAAAAGCAAACGTTCCGGCAAGCCATTCGTGGCTGTGGACTGCGGTTCACTCACCAAAGAGCTTGCGCCGTCGGCTTTCTTCGGACACGTCAAAGGGGCGTTTACCGGTGCGGACAGTGCCAAGAAAGGATATTTCCATGAAGCCGAAGGCGGCACGCTGTTTTTGGACGAAGTGGGTAATCTCGCACCGGAAACCCAGCAGATGCTTCTTCGCGCCATACAGGAGCGGCGATACCGTCCCGTTGGTGATAAGACAGATAGAAGTTTCAATGTCCGTATTATCGCTGCCACCAACGAGAATCTGGAAAAGGCGGTCAATGAAAAGCGTTTCCGTCAGGATCTACTATACCGTCTGCACGATTTCGAGATAACCGTTCCGCCGTTGCGTGACTGTCAGGAGGACATCATGCCGCTGGCGGAATTCTTCCGCGAGATTGCCAACAATGAATTGGAGTGCAAGGTTATCGGTTTCAGTTCCGAAGTGGAAAACCCAGTCTCGGATGACCCTTGCGGCCAAGGATGAATTGACCCCTGAAAATATTTTGAATTGACCCCTGAAAACGTTCTGGCCGACGGGGTCAGTTTTACTTTGGTTTATCTTCCTTTGAAGGCTTTGAGTTTTCGGACGCTTTCACCGGTGAGCGTGATACGGTGTGCCGTGTGGACAATGCGGTCGAGTATCGCGTCTGCCACGGTAGTGTCACCGATGGCGTCGTACCAGTCCAGTTCCGGGAGCTGGGAGGTCACGATGATTGATTTGCGTCCGTGCCTGTCTTCGATGATTTCCGTCAGATGGGCGCGCTCCTTGGCGTCGAGGGGAACCAGAAAGAGGTCGTCGAGGATCAGGAGTTGCGTTTTTTCGAGTTTCTTCAGCTCCGTCTCGATTGTCCCTTTGTTTTTGGCGATTTTCAGAGTCCCCATCAGTTTGGAGGCGTTTGCGTACAGGACACGCATGCCGGCCTTGCAGGCCTCGTATCCCAGTGCGGTAGCCAGATAGCTCTTGCCCGTACCGGCACAGCCGGTAATGAACAGGTTGTCTCCTTTGCGGACAAAATCCAGCGAGGCGAGACGTTCCATCTGGTTGCGGTCCAGGCCACGCGGCAGTGTGTAGTCGATTTGTGCCACCGATGCGTCGTTGTATCTGAAGTTCGCGCCTTTTACCAGGCGCTCGATATTGCGGGCCACCCGGTAGTCCCATTCCCTGGAGAGCAGCCAGTTCAGGAAGCTGTCAGGTGTCATTGTTTCGGCAAAGGTTGCCTGAAGATTTTCGGAGAACGCGGCGGCCATCCCGTGAAGGCGCATACGGTGCATGAGATCGAGAGATACGGAGTTGCGGTCTTTCTCCGGAGTTACAGGGGAGGTTTTATCGTTTGTTTCCATTTTTTGAGTTGTCGTTTTGAGTTGATTGTCTTATGCTGGCGGCAAAGTATTCTTTGCCCCGTATGTTACGGTGGTCCGGTCTCTGTGGTTCCCGGTCATCAGCCCCAGCGCCCGGCAGATAATCAGCGTCTGCCCCGGACTCGAGTATGTCCACCATGTCGCCGATGCTGTAGCGGCGTGCTTCCATGGCCGCGGCACACCCGGACACAAGACGTTCCTGCCCGTACTTCTTCTCCAGATTCATGATGCCACGGCAGGCCCGGAAAGCAAGTTCGGGATAACGCTTGTCCTCGATGACCGCGCGAAGATAGTGCACCACAATGTTGTCGATTACGGCGGCGCGGGAAAGAAGTTCCTGCAGGTCGCTCTCGCAGCTCCCCTTGCGTCCGGGCAGATTGTGGGAAGGCTTCGTGGTGTATTCATACGGGGTGTCGTTGCGATGATGCGTGGTGACGTGGGTGAAGCCATGGAAGATGTCAATCGTATCGGTGTCGTATACCATCTCCACGCGTTTACCCACATACTGTACCGGCACGCTGTAGTGATGCCTGTTCAGCGTCACGTAACTGTTGCGCTGGACTGTGGCCACCACCCGCTGTCTCATCTGATAGCGGTCTGCCGGCAAAGGTCTCAGAGTGTCCCTCTCTACGGAATCAAACAGCTGACGGCGGGATTCCTTGCGCCGGGTCAGATTGCGGGCATTGAACTTCTCCAGAGACCTGAGGATGGCTCCGTTGAGCGACTCCAGGTCATGGAACACCGACCCTTCGAGATCGACATACACAGACCTGTACATCAGCTTGACAGCGTTTTCCACAAGAGCCTTGTCCCTGGGATGCCGTACCCGGGCCGGGACTACGGCGCACCCGTAATGCTCGGCAAAGGCTTCGAAGTCAGGATTGATCACAGGCTCGTTGCGGTCGCTGCGCGTGACCGCCGACTTCAGGTTGTCCGGCACAATAGCGCACGGGGCGCCCCCGTAGAAACGGATGGCGTTCTCGCACGCCTTGATCAGATCCTCCTTTTTCTGTGACCACACTGCCTCGCAGTATGTGTAGTGGCTGCACGGAAGTATCGCGACGAACACCTCGACCTTTCGTACTTCGGCGGTTGTCTCGTCAACTATCTCAAGTCTGTCTCCGGCGAAATCTATATACATCTGGTCTCCGGCGCGGTGCTCGACATGGCCGATGGCATTGGTCTGTAGCATAAACTGCCTGAGCTTCATCCCGAAAGACGCATGAAGGTATCCGTCGGGGTAGTCCGCGTGATACTCTTCGTACAGCTTTTTTACTGTCATGCCCTTCCGGGAAAGCCTTGCCGCATATTCCGGCAACAGGGCTTCGAGCCGGATCTGACGTTCCGATGGCTTGTGTTCCCGTGCTCCGGGTATGGAGAACAGTTCCTGTAGCCGCGCATCGCTCAGCGACGGCAGCTTCTCAGCGGGTATGCCGCTGTCCTGATACATCCTCACATATCGACGCACCGTGTTCCGGGAGATGTCAAAAGCGCTGCTGATGCTTTTTATTCCCATCCCCGATGCGTGACACAAGAGAATGTTTTTTAATTTTGTATTCATGTTTCTTTGGTTTTATCCCCCGTCGGCCAAAACGGAAGCCAAAGATACGTAAAAACCCCTGTTGACGGCATGTCATCAGGGGTCATTTTTATTCTGGGCAAAGGGGTTAGTCCTATTTTGGCTTATGGGGTCAAACCAACTTGGCCGCAAGGGTCATCCGAGACTGGGTTTTCCACCGAAGCACGGAAAGCGTTGCTGACCCATTCATGGCCGGGCAACGTGCGCGAGCTTCGGCAGAAAATCATGGGTGCGGTGTTGCAGGCACAGACCGGGCTTGTCACTAAAGAGCATCTTGAACTTGCCATGACGAAGCCAACCTCACCTATCAGTTTCGCCCTGCGCAACGACGAGGAAGACAAGGAACGGATTTTACGTGCTTTGAAGCAGGCGAACGGAAACCGCAAGGTTGCCGCCGAACTGCTTGGAATAGGCAGAACAACACTATACAGCAAACTTGAAGAGTATGGATTGAAGTATAAATTTGAGCAACCATAGCCAGTAATTAACCGGATTTGTATGATTTTGATTATCAGAATTTGGTTAATTCTTAAAATAATATTATCTTCGCATTGAGCTATTTGAAATGATTGGGAATCATGCAAAATGATGAAGACAGGTGGTTTCTAAACCATTACCTATACCTTTATTATTGGTTTGCAATTTGTTGATAATCAAGCATACATTAGTTAGTGCAACAAATGTGAAGCAGGCGAAAATGAAAATATCCCGTACCAGTGCCAGTCGGGGTATAGTGAATTCCTTATTCATAACGGTCTGTAATTCGTCATATGTGAGGAATACAGGAGCTGTTTCATCCTGTTCCATTTTGTATCCATAAAACGCATCTTTCTTCATCCAACCTTTTGCCAGTGCCATATTTGTGATTTTCTTGAAACATTTCATATATCGTACAATAGTGTTGCGGCATAAACCGACTTCTGTTTTTAAATGAAGGTCAAAGGCTTTTATGAATTCCGGAGTGAGTTCATGGAAAGTAATATCTTCTTTGTCATAAAATGTAGGAATGGAATTTTCGAGTTTTTTCAGTACATTTTTGTAACGGTTGATGGTCACTGGTGCATAGTCAATATTCACAACTTTCTCCATCTCCTTGATTTCTTGTCGTATTGCTCCAAGCAGGGTACGCATTTCCGTATCCTTACCGAATACACGTTTTAATATTAAGGAGGGAGTGGATATTGCCTGCTCCAGTATAAGTTCCTTATACTTTTCCAATGCTCGCGTGGCTAATTCAGATAAATAACTGTTGAGTTCATTGGAAGCCCGGTCTTTTCCTTTACTACATCCTTTGGCTGCGTTCCACAGTTTGAGAGGAACGCTTCTTTGGATTCGTGTTTCTTCGTATTGACCGTTAATTGTGATCCTCATTAGAATAGGTGCTTCACCATTTTTTAATAATTTCGTTTTGAGAACGAAAAACAGAATCTTCATTGTTCCTTGTTTCATAACCTTTTTTCTTTAAGTTGGTAAATACAATTAGTTATTCTGTCAACTTGAAAGATGAGTTGGAAGTCGGTAAAAAAGTTAAAATCGGTGGCTTTTTGGTAGACATGGTCTGAAAAACCACCGTTTTTTTTAGTTTTAAGATTCTCTTTGTTTTCCTTCATCTTATATTTGTCAGTAAAGGAAGAATCTTTTTTGCTTTTCTTTTTTCGCTGTTTCCATTACATTCAAGCAGGTATGCAAAAGTATGTTTTTGCTCCTAAAAATGATTGGCGCAAATTATTGTAAATGAGTGAAATATAGTGCAATCGGTGGTTTTTTAAAGGGACTCTGAAAAAGCCACCGAATGGGACATTTCCAGATACTCGAATCGGCTAGAATTTGCGTATTGGAGTATAAAAGAAAACCCATTGAAATGACTGAATTTCAATGGGTTCCGAGAAATTACCGAATCGATAGTGGTGCCACCAGGAATCGAACCGGGGACACAAGGATTTTCAGTCCTTTGCTCTACCAACTGAGCTATGGCACC
>CEBY01008299.1_pt1 | contig 44653 bp, 59 predicted proteins | sample 554731 | NCBI WGS metagenome assembly CEBY01 (sample SAMEA3182050, study PRJEB8094) | gut metagenome | biome: human; feature: gut; material: Stool; isolation source: human stools | place: Canada | collected 2012-02-22
GCAAGGCTATTTCCTGATATTCCGCCATCAACCGTTATTATAGTGTTACCGCTCCAGCCTTTTTTAAGATTTCCGGTGCTGTCATACAGCAGATTTCTTCCGCCGATCTCGATAGCATTCACCGCCGCAGTAATATCTGCCGCTGTTGCCGCACCGACCTCGCTTGCTGTATATACAGGCTTATTCTCGGTTTTCGTCCATTCTGGCATATCTGTGATATCCGACACGTTATGTGTATGATTCTTCTCTGCCGCCCCGACTTCTTCCGCTGTATACACAGGCTTGCTTTCAGCTTTTGCCCAGTCCGCTATATCCGTGTTTTTCAGATATGCCGACAGATTCACCGAGATAACCCCGTCAGCCGTTACCGATATATTATCGCCTATCATCACGCCGCCGAGCGTGTCGGCTGTTGCAGGCGACAAGGTATAACCTCCGCTGCCACCGCCGCACTTTATACTGCCTGCCACCCACAGATTTCCTGCGTTATCAAGCACGAGTGCATCGCTTTCGTAACTTCCTCCCGGTGAGCCGTTTCCGACAACAAAAAGTGCGTCTTTGGTCTTGTTGCTGACACCGAAAGCCGCACCGCCTCGATAATCGGATACCGCATACATACCGTGAGCAAAGGACGCTTCTGCTTTCGCTTTGCTGTTTATTCCTCCTGCGTGGCTGTACCAACCGCTTGCAAGAGCATTGTATCCTTCCGCATGGCTGTATCCGCCGTCTGCAACGGTATTATACCCTTCTGCGTGGCTGCAATAACCGCTTGCTGTGGTGTTTTCTCCCTCAGCGTGCGAGCTTATTCCGCTTGCTGTGGTGCTGTTCCCTTCAGCGTGTGCGTATGTGTTGCTTGCAGCTGTACCGCTTCCTTCTGCATGCGTGCTTGGCGCTGTTGCCTTCGTGCCGCTTCCTTCGGCGTGAGCGTATGTGCTGCTTGCGATATTATTTTCATAGTCGTTGAATATCTCACAGCCGATGCCGGTAGCGGTGAACTTGCCGACACTGCTGGCATTGCCGGTAGTGATTTTGTTGTTTATGATTTTCTGCGTATTTCCTGCCGTTGCCTTGTTCAGCACATTAAGCACCTTCAGCTTTTTGTCACCGCAGGCATAGCTTTGCGTATGCTTGCCGTTTGCGTACTCGTCTGTAATCTCGGTTATGACCGTTTCGTACTCTACACTGTCAATGCGGATAGATACCTTCTGTGCTAACTCAGGTTCGGCTTCGTCATCCATAAACAGTGGTTCTATCTCAAAGTCGTCAGATACCACATATTCTTCCGCCGCTTTAAGTGCGTATCTGTCTATCTCGGATACGCTGTCGGTATCGACATCAAGCACAACTTCTTTACGCTTTACTCCGCTTGCGGTATCATCGGGGCGCTTCACGCATTTTATCGTGACATCATCGCCACTACCGACTACGGCATATATAGCATTCTTGTATGCTGATGTTCCGTCCTTGCGTGTGTAGCTCTTGATGTTGTATCTGCTCTCGTCTATTATGATAGTCGGCTTGTCCTCGCTCGATTCCATATGTGGATTATAGTTATCGCCGTCCTCCGCATTATCATCTATGATTAGCCGCATATCGTAAAAATGCGTCTTGCAGTTTTTTAGCAGATTAAAAATTGCCGTGCTGACAGGCTCAAGACGTGTCATGTAACGGTCATCCTGTATGCCTGTAAGCGGCGGGTCTGCGTTGATCTGATTTACAGGCATCGTTATGCCGAACATACCGTATATCTGTCTGTCGCTATCTGTAGCATTAACGATATTGTAGTTGACGATGTCCGAGATACACGAAAATGTCGTGCCACTTGTGACGTAATAGCCGTATGTTCCCTTGTCCTGTTCTTCTTTCGGAAAAAGCGTGACACGAAGTGCAAACAGATACTTCAGATCATATCCGGTGACGGTTATCTTATCATCCTTCTTTTCAATATCCGTAACATAAAGAAACGTTCCTCTTACTATACGCTTTGTCGGATCGCTTGCTATATATGTCTGACCGAGCTTTTCCCCGACTATCAGCATACGGTCCGGCTGTATACATCCGGCTTCATCAGCGTGTGTAGGTATTGTCATCTCGAAACTGCCAATGTCGTATGCTCTGCGTGTATACTTGAAACTTTCAACATCAGATACGATACCGACGAGATTCTGCGAGAATTTTGGCTTCTTTACCGATAAAAAATCGTATACTCTAACTATCATCAGATGCTCCTTACATAATCAAAACGCACCAGCTTTGCTTTTATCGTGCCTGCTGTTGCAATGTTCTTTACCGATAAATTGTTATTGCCAGGATAGATATACTGCGATGTTGACTTTATCAGGTCGATACCGGAACGTTGCGAATACGGTATATACACCTTGCCAAGCAGTCCCCAGTCGATGTTTATCACATCACTTGTGCTCAGGTATTTTGTCAGCTGAAGCTCTCCTGTGGCGCTTTTGTATGTCCCCTGTGGCTCTTTGCCGTAGACGCTCATGCTGTTGTACGACACAGGCATTTCACGCCCCGAAAGCGCAATTATTGCCGAATGCGTATCGGTACCCGTCATGGCAGCTGTTGCCGTTATGCTGAGCATAGCCGGCACTTTATCCTCCGTCTGCGCTGTGAAATTTACCGACTGCGTTTTTCCCGCAGCTGCCGACAATTCCACATCTGCCGCTTTTACACGCCAGAACGGAACGTATGACAGGATCGATATTTTCGCTGTGCACAGCACACCTGCCTGCCGTTCTACCGCAGGAAGCTCACTGACAACGCCCTCAATCTGATATGTCTTGCCGGCGCTGTTCGTGTATTTCAGCGTACCTTCAACACCGGCGGGAAAGTACCGCATGAGCTTTCTGCGAAGTTCGTACATTGTAGCCGGCTTTCCGTTGCGAGGAAGCAGAGCAATTTCTGCGGTGATAGTACGGACATTTGCTTTTGCGCCGTAAAATCCCGCACCGTCAAAGCCTACACGCTCGGAGCTGTCGTGCTTATATCCGAGAGCATTTCCCTCAAAGCTAAGCAGGTGGAGCGGTATGTATCCGTCTGCGTCGGATGATGTATTAACATCATCGATAGTCACCGCCGTGCCGAGAACGGTTGAAAATGTGATTTTCTCCATACTTTTCTCCTATCTGATTACAATATCGTCCATCAGTGCGTCCTTGACCGCCTTTGTTATCTGAGCCATTGTCAGAGCCGTACCGATAAGATTGACATTCGCTGTGTTATTCCGTGTGTTGTCGTTATTGACTATGCTTTCAACGGTTTTTGAGCCATCGGCCATAGCCGACATTATCTGCTGTACGGTTTTCAGGCTCTCATTGATTGCGCTGATCTGATTGTTGTAGCTTTTCTGCTCGCTTTCATACTTTGCGTTTGCGGCATTTTTGCGCTCCTGTGCATTTCTCTGCCATTCCTTTTCCGCCTTATCATCGTACAATCCCTGTAACTTTTTCTCCATCTGCTCACGGGAGAATTCGTCAAGCTGGCTGTATTTAAGCTGTGCTTTAACTTCGTTTATCTGCTTTTCAAGATCGTTGTCCTCATTCAGACGCTTGCGGGCTTCGATTTCATCGTCAATCGCTTTTATCGTAGCATCACGAAGCTCTTTCTTTGCTTCAAGTTCACGCTTTATGAGGGCGATTTTTTTATCTGCTTCGGTCTTATATGCCTCAGAGGCCTTCTTGAATTCATTATCGGAACTGCTTGATGATGAAGAACTGCCCGAACCGCTGAAACTGCCTGCTTCCATATAGTTATCGAAGTTATCATACATTGCCTTCAGTGCATCACGCTTGAGCCTTAGATCCTTTTTTGCTTCCCATTCCTGCTGATCGTAGTATGAGTTAATATTTGGTGTGTCGGACGTGCCGATTGTTGCATCGTACTCTGCTATCTGTGAAGCAAGCTTTGCCTTTGCAAGCTCTTTGTACGCTTCTGTGTTCAGCTTTATTTTGCCTGTTTCGTTGTCAAGGCTGACACACTGCGTATACCCTGCGTCTATTAGCTTCAGCATAGTGTCATAGGATATATTGCCGTTCTTCCCCTGCTCTGCGTAGGCGGAAGCCAGCTCGTTAAGATTCTTAATGAGTGTTGATGTGCTGTCGGCAAGTTCTTCGGTGGTTTTTATGTTGTTGTTTTTGGTCTCGGTGTTTTCTTCGGTTTTCTTTGATGATTTTTCGATTGAATCAGTTAATTCGTCAACAGAAACTTTGGCTTTTTCTATTTTCTGTGCTTCATCTTCATACTTAATCCATAAATCGTTGTAATTTTTATAGGCTTCCGTTGCTTCGAGATTTACTTCTTTAAGCCTTGTTACAACATCTTTATAATAATCGGCTCGCTGACGAGCAGTTCCAGTTACTTGATCGTACAAATTAGCATCGCCAAAAAGCGGATAAGTTTTATATGCTCCTCTGCCCGTACCTTCGTGATCTTTGTGTGCGGCAATTGTTATTTTGCTCACGGCGCTCATATCCTCGTCAGAATCTACACTATGAACATCATCATAGTTTCGATTTGCATCAGAGGACGTTAATTCATCATAATACGATTGTGCTTTTGCTAATGCTAACTCTTTTTCCTGCCTTGTTGCTTCTTGCAGTTTTTCGATATTATCCTCATATTTTCCGTTTACGAGATCAAGCTTTTCAGCTGTAGTGCTGTACGTATCATTCAACTGTTTTTGTAATGACTGGAGTTCCTCTGTTTTCTCTGCCGCTGTGCCTGTGTTATTACTAATGGCCTTATAACGTTCAAGTACATCGGATAGTTCATCTGCCTTGTCTTTCGCTCCGTTTGCCGAATCTTTCAATTCATCTATTGACTTTTTTGCATCATCCGATGCGGAAGTGAACGCAATTGTGTCAACCACTAATGTAGCTAACAACGAAGCCATAAACACATACGGATTAGCCGCACCGACAGCGTTAAATGTTGCCTGTGCCGCTCTTGCCGCCTTTGTAGCTTTCGTAAAGTGCTGTATTGACGCTACCGTCGCACTTATGACATTACCTATTCCTATAGCAACCTTAAACGTACCGAGAGCCACAGCCCCCGCTATTATTGCTTCCTTGAAGTCGAGACCTACAGAGATAGCCTGCTTCATAAAAGCAACAAGATTTTTAAGCGATACACCTAAATTCTGCGCCCACTCGTCAAGCGTTCCGTCCTGCTCCCATTCTGCCAGCTGGTCGCTGACATCTTGCAATACCGACTTTACTTCTCCGAAAGCACCCTCGCCCATTTTGCGGAAGAACTCGGATATGTTATCCAGCAAGGTACTGAGCATACCATGCATAGTCTGTGACTGCTTTTCCATCATTCCCGCAAACTTTCCGTTGCCTGTTGTAAGCCCAGTTATAGCCTTGTTCAGATCGTCTATGCCGACCTTGCCTGCGGAAACCATCTTGGAAAATTCTTCACCTGTCACGCCTATGCTTTCGGCAAGTGCTGTCTGAAGCGGTACACCTGCCTCCGCCATCTGCATAAGTTCTTCGCCTGTAACCTTGCCCTTTGCAAGCATCTGACCGTAGGCAAGTGTTATTCTGTCCATTTTTTCAGCATTACCACGTGCGAGATCTCCGAGCTTTGTCATAGTATCGATAAGATTGCTTTCGTCCACGCCATAGCTCATCAGAAGCGAACCGCCGGAGATTACGTTTTCAAGCGTAAGCGGCGTTTTTGCGGCAAAGTCCCGCATTTTCTCTATCATTGCTGTTGCTTTTGATGCAGAACCGAGCATAACTTCAAGCGAGGTTGTATACTGCTCCATTTCGTCATTCGAGCCTATCAGCAGTTCATAAAGCTTTTTACCGCCGTAAGCCGCAATAAAGCCGGTTATCAGCGTTTTCATCTTTTTCATCTCATCGGAAACACCGGAAACGCCTGACTTCTGCTTTTTCAACTCGCTTGTGGTTTCTTTAAGCCCGTATTTTAAATCGATCTGCTCGGTTTTAAGTTGTGCGGCTCTGGTGCGTGCCTTGTCAATCTCCTTTTCAAGCTCTGCCATCCGGGCTTTCTGTTCTTTTGTAGCTGTGCCGTTTTCTTTCTCGGCTGTTTTCAGCTGATTGAGTTCTTTTTCATACTCCTTAGCTTTTTTGTTTGTGTCTGCAACGGCTTGCTTATTGAGTTCAAGGGCTTTGTTAAGCTCGGTGAGCTGGGCTTTTATTTCCTGTACGCCCTTAGAAAATTTTGTACTGTTTGCCCCGAAATTCGCAGTAAGTTCCTGTGCCATTATTTTTTACCTCCCTTTTCCCACAGTTCTTCTATTTCATCACGGAAGCGGTTTTCCGCAAGCTCCGTGATTGCTTTCTTCTTTGATATAAGCGCCGCTCTGATGTGCGAGTATGCCTGCACAGCGCCTATCTTTCTGCCAAGCTTATCCTTGTCGCCTTTCTTGCGGCTCTTTTTACCCGGTCTGCCAAACTCTATAATCACGCTTTCAGGATGTGCTTTAATTGTAGCTGTGTCATACCCGGCTTTTACCTTGTACAGCTTGCCTGTTTTTGTTATCTGCTTCGTCAGCAATCCGCTGAGCTTTGTCGGAGATCCGTCTTTATTCGACCTGCCCTGCAGCATTCGCCGTTCTTCGTCTATCAGTTCATCGCCGACTTCTTCAAGAATTTCGGGGATGATCTTGCTGTTCAGCTTGCTATCCATTTCGTTTACCACTTGAATGAGATCTTTAAGGTCCATTCCGGATAAATCAAGAGTAAATAAATCATCGGACATTTTATCGCTCCTTTCAGAAATTTGGGTATAAAAAATCCACCCCTTTCGGAGTGGATGATTTATTCAGTTTTGGGCAAGTTGCATTTGGCTTTGTTAAGCCATTTGTTTAATGTGATATTTTGACCATGCACGTTAAAATCAAGTGCAATCACTCAACTGTAATGTTTGGTGATATTCTTAACACACTATTGCATTTATTGCATCGAAATTCACGAGCAGTCGAAACATCTTCTGTATTAGTGGTATAATATCCTTTCTGGCAATCTGTGCACTTGATTTTTTCGCCTTTTCTTAATCGTTCTATGAGTTCATAACCGTTTTCCATTTATATATCCGCCTTTCTTCCACTTAAACTCGGGATAGTTGTCTTTGGCAAGTTTTACTATATATCGTTTTTCTGCAACTGTTAAAGGTCTACCTGTTATAAACATTTTTTCTTTTGCAAAACAAACAGCTTCAGCCCATTGGTTTTGACCTATGCCATAATATAAATGCGTAGTTTCGTGTATCACCGTCTGTGCAGCCACTCTTTCATTTGCAATATTACGAGCATATAATCTGATGGAATTTCCTTGTTGCATTCCTCTGTTAGTATGACGCACTTCAGAATAATCGAAAATCGGTTTAACACCTTTTTCTGATAATTTAGTCAAAGCATCTCTACCGACACTTGATTTTTCCATTAAATCTACTACATTCTGCAATTCAAAATTAGAATTTTCAGAATTATTGGACACCTCGAAAACATCGGTAGCTTTTGCATAATTTATTATACTACTCTCTGTCAATTTGTCAACATCTTTTTTGCCGTTGTCAACCCCATTACCGCTTGTAAATCTGCCTGTATGCGGGTCGTGGTTATGGTTATATCTGAGCAGTATCCCTATCTCATCAAGACACCTCAGCTCCGTATCAGCGAGGAACAGGTCGTACCTGTCACTGTGGCATAATTCGATTATGCCGAAATATCCTTGTATCAGTGTCATTTTATCAGCTTTCCTATAACTATAGCCCCTGCTATCATAAATTCTGCGTGATCAAGCAAAAATTTCTTTATTCTTTCCATAATATTCTCCTAATACTGCACAAACACGCCGCAATCGCCGTTGAGTATCTCCTGCTGAAGCAGATACACCGCATTTATCAGCGACACCACCATATCGACCTTGCCGGCAGAGCGCTTTTTATTGACGTACTTGTTCAGATTTGTGTCCTCTGTACAGCGAGCGTTGCTGAAGTTAATTTCAAGCAGTTCATTCTTTGCAAACACTATATTTCCCGTGAGTATCTGCTCCTTGAGCCACTTTGTCGGAGCATGAAGCACGCTTGAATGCTGTCGTATCTCTACGCACTCTATCGGATCATCGGCGCTTTCGAGCTTCTGCACCGTTGACAGCGCATTCCAACGGTCGAAGCCGAGCTGAGCTATTATAACGCCGTACTTTTCTTTCAGCGTCAGTATGTAATTCTCGACAAAGCCGTAGTCTATGATATAATCGCCGCACGCAAAGCAATCACCGTTTGCGATATGCGTCTTGTAATTAACGTGCTCCTTTACTGATTTTTCCTCTACCTTTTCGGCAGGAATAAATGCTACCGATTTAACATATATCTTGCCCTCGTGATAGCATATCATAGCGAGCGCCGTGTTATCCTCTGTCTGTGAGAGGTCAAGTCCGAGATAGACTATCTTTCCCCGCCAGAACTCGTCAGGCACGTCCTCAGAGCAGTTTTGCACGGATATAAGGTCAACATAGCCCTCACTGCCTACGCCCTTGTATTGAATATTACAGTGCTTGCATAGGAAGTTCTCACGCTTGTTTTCATACAGCACAGCAAGCTGGCGGTTGTCTTTCAGTTCCGAGAACAGATCCGCATTATCGACAGCTACAGGGTTCGACTGATACAGCACACTGTCGTTCGTCTTCCAGTCGGGTACAAGCTCAATATCAGGCTCATAAAGCAACGCAAAATATTTCTTGCCAGAGCTGTACACCCCGTCAAGCTGTTTCTTGGCTATGTCGATTTCGTCCTTTAAGCCGTTATCATCATTCGGGTACTGTGTGGAAATAAGTATTCCGAGCTTGCTCTTAAGCGTAATCTGCGAGGAACGCATTGCTTCAACCGGATAGCCGTCCATTGCTCCGACCTCATCGGCAAGAAACAAGTGAGCCAGCTTACCGTCCAGCTTATCCTTACTGTACGCAAGCGGCGTATACTCCGTATCACACATCAAGCATCTGATCTCGGACCGCATAACCTTGAAATGCTTTTCAAGCAGCGGAGAGGATTTTATAATTTTCTTGATAGCTACTTTCAGCTCGCTCGACAGCTTTAAGTCGGGAGCTACAGAGAACAGACGGGAAAAGCGTGGCAGTGTCAGCATACCGATGATGAATATTACCGCCGCTGTGAACGTCTTGTAGTTCTTTCGGGCGATTTCGAGCAGTCCCGTGCTGTAATACAGCTTCCCGTCTGTTTTCGTGCAAAGCACCGCATATATAAAAAGCAGGCTGTAATCTTCAAGCGATGAGTACATATCACGGCCTAAGTCCGGGTGCTGTATGGCTTTGAGCAATGCGGTTATCTTGTTCCATTCCTGAACATCTACATAACCGTCATCGACAGCTTTAAGCCATTCGGCGCACTGTTTTCTGACGTATCTTCCGACCTTACCGGAGCTGTCCTGCAATGCCCACACGGCGTATTTGTATGCACGGCTGTCTTTAATCGTCATACTGTACAAACCTCTCTGTTGGGGCTTTGTACCCCATAAATGTTGCGTAGTCGTTCCATCTGTCCGTTATTTCGTACAGCGTGGAATATGTGAATTCTTCCTCCGTCCGTCCCATAATATCTATAAACAGACTGCGGAGCTTCTTGAAGTCGGGCTTTTCTTCTGTCGGCTTACTTCCCACTATCGGCGCAGGAAGTGCGGCAGTCGTAGCGGCAAGCACCCTGTCCTGCAGGTATTCCTGCGACAGTTCCTTTATCATATATGCCACTATCTCGGAACGCTTTACAGAGTCGGCTCCCAGTTCATCAAAGCAACATCTGAGCCCAGCTCTGATGTAGTCAAGCGGCAGAGGAAATGTCAGTTCAAACGGGCTGATGCCATTTTCTTCCGCTTCTATAAACGCTTTTATGTCATATCGCAGATATAAAGTATCTGTGATGTAAATTTTCTTGTTTAAAAGTTCTGTGAACATTGCATTTTCTCCTATAATCTTATAAATGACTATTGACATTTTTGCTGTATTGAGATATAATATTGATAGTAGATGTAATGTCTATGAAGGAGAGATGAACCTCTGCTATTTTGGCGGGGGGGCATCTCTTTTTTATATCTGCTTATACCTGATTACTCTTATATCGCTCTCAGATTTTACAATCATTATATCTACCTCTATATCTCTGTGCCATTTCATTCGCTTTTCAATAATGCCGAGCAACGTTTTTTCTTCAACGTTAAACTTTCTGCAGTCAAGCATTACTCCTCCGGGATTTCCCGATATTTGATTTATGCCTTTTCGCAAAGCGCTGTTAGCGGCTTTTTCGGACGAAAGACTTTTCAAATCCCAAAGTTTAGAATTCCATATATAATCGGGTGTTTTCACATGGTTTTGATTTTGCTCGTTCAACAAATGTATATCTCCGCCCATTTTATTATGTAACCACTGTGCAAAAGCGATTTCTTCCTTATGTGCCTTAGAATTGTAACTATCATCATACGTTAATGAGCCCTCTCCCGGAGTGGCTCTGTTTTTATATTCCTCTGTAACATCAATATACTGCTTTCCGAATGTAAAACGACCTGTTACAGGGTCGTGGTTTTTATTATGCCTTAGCAGTATTCCTATCGCTTCAAGGCATCTTTCCTCTATATCCGCAAGGAACGGATCGTAAAGTTCACTGCGACACAATTCAAGCAGTTCTATGTATCTTAATATTAGCTCCATTTTTCACCTGTAGATAATTTTCGGGGCAGTTTCCCGCCCCGTCATATCTGTACTTTTTTACACTTCAGCCACGATAATGCCCGAAGCGGTCGCAAACCATGCGTCAATGCTCGCCTTGTCTGTAACGGGATCAAGACCCTTTACGCAGTACATATCAACACCCGTGTTGATAAGCGCCTTGTAATTTGCCTGCAGTGCAAGGCTGTTGAATGTTACGCCGTTCTCATCGGTCGTCTGTACGTTCTCGCCCTGTGAAGTAAACTTGCACTTGGAGAACTTGTACAGGTTTATCTTGCCGTCCGATGTCATAGTGCTGTAGATGCACATTACATCGGGTACAACATCGTCCTTACCGCTTTCAAGTACTCCCGTTGCCGTGTTCACCTTTGCACCGAAAAGTGCTACCTCGTCAGCGGAGTTTGTGTTCACAATTGTTACGTCAAGCGTACCGCCTGCCTTAGCTACATAGCTGTCAACCTCAACGCCGCTTGCATACTGCGATGCGCTGTTCATTTTAGGAGTGTACTTTGTTGTGATGAGTATGTCCTTGATCTCGGTCACATCACCGTATGCCAGCGTATCGGCGTTATCCGTTGTCAGCGGCGCATACGCAAAACGCTTAGTGCATACAGCAGACTTACGATCTGTACCCTGTATTACTTTTGCCATAGTTATGTCCTTTCCTCATAGAGCGTAAACTCCATGACTAAAATTTTTCTGTTGGGATAAACATCAAACTGCGACAGATCGGTAGTGCCGGTAAATATACCGCCTACATTCTCTATCGCCGTCTGCGCTTTGTCATACAGCTCAATGTCTGCCTGCGGTGAAAATACGCTCACAGACAAGGAATACTGCCGTATATTTGCCCTGCCGGAGCTGAAGAACGTATCCCTGTACGATAAATTGTACACCGCATACTTCTCCGGCTCTTCGCCGTCCTCAAATTCGGGCATATAGCTGTAAAAATGCTCAAATACCGCCGAGAGTGCCGAATCAATCTTTTCTGTTATCATTGTCAGCCTCCTCTCGCCAGTATCAGCTTTATATGCAGGTCGCTGTCAGCCGCTCCGGTTGTTTCGACGTGATACCGCCTGCCGTCAATCTGTACGACAGACTGACCGCTGTATTCACGTCTCCACATATACACCGTAAGTTCCGACTTGTACCCTGCTGTTTCGGCGGCATATTTTGCCGTTACGCCAGGCTCGGAAACCTTTGCGTATACGGTCTTTACCGCTCTGTCTGTTTTGCCCTGCGAGCCGTTTTTCTGCTCGGAGGATATGAGCGTGATTTTTCTGTTAAATGTCATTCTCATTCACTCCGTTCAGCAAATTTACGCTGTGCAGGGCGAGTATCTGAGCGGTCACGGGGTTCTGCGACGCTCTGTCGGACGAGAAGTCACGAGAGGAATACATATCGTTTATAAGCACTAAGTAAGCCACCGTGATGTCTTCATATTCGTCTATTTTCGCATCATCAAGCCCCGTATAGCCCTTGATATAGGATTTCGCCGCTCCGGCACAGATTTCAAGCATTCCGTCCTCGTCATCGCTGACACCGCAGAATGCTTTAATCTTTGCGCTTGTTACCTCGCTTAGTTTCACTTTTCTCCTCCTTGTCTACAGGCACTATGTACCCGCAGGAGAGCAGGTCGTTCAGCACAGGACCGGCAGGGAGCTCACGCTCCTCGCCCTTTGCCATACTGACGGTGCCCGAAAAGTTGGTCGTTGCCTTTACTATCATTATTAGCCTCCTGCCTTCTTCATCTTAAGAGCGGCTATCTTCTGAGCGTTCTCGACCTTTGCGTCAATCTCCACCCATGCGATAACGCCGACAGCGTGCTGTGTTGCGTACTTTTCGTTAAGGATCTGGATTGATACGTCCTCGGAGGTCTTAACTGCAAGACCACTCATATCGCCGTAGTAGATAGCTGTCTTTTCGGAAGCAATAGCCGATACGCTGTCGGTTGTGTATACGGGCTTGCCGAACAGCGTATAGCCCCACTTTGCCGTTGCGTCGGGATTAAGGATATATCTGCCCTCGTTGTCCTTGAGCTTTCTTATAGCGGTTCTTGTAGCCTTGTTCATTATCCAGCAGGCATTATCCTGATATACGTCGGGGATTGTTTCCTGCAGGTCGATAAGCTCATCTGCTGTGATAGATGTCGCCGATGCGGTCGTTACCACCTGTGTAACACCTGCGGCAAGACCGTCTATCTTGCTTGCTGTGCCGTTGATAAGCTGGTTTTCGATCCACTTTGCTGCCGCAATCGAAACCTCGTTTATAACGTATGAAACGATGTCAAACTGCGAGTTGTTGATAAGGCTTCTCGAAACCTTTGAGAGCGCACCTGCAAGATAGCCCTTGAGCTCAATGCTGAGGAACTTACCCGATGTGCTTGCAAGGTCCGTAAACTCTGTGGCATACGCCATTGAGATAGCCTGCGTTCCTTCGTCGTAGTAGGGAATCGAGAGCGTACCAGCGAGCGTGTATCTTGTTGCCATCTGATAAATAGGGCAGATGTCGATAATCTTACGGATTATCTTGTTTGCGATAGTCGCAGGGATAACTGCGCCGTTATCGCCCTTTGTCAGATTGACATCTTCTCTTGTTTCGACTATCTGGCCTGTACGCAGATAGTTTTCGAAGGCTCTTGTTTCTGCCTGTTCCTTGTCGGTTGCTGTGCCGTCTGACTTTGCAGAGTTCAGATTAAGAGCGTTCTGCTCCTCGATTGAGCGGATTGTCTTGTTCAGTGCCTCGACTTCCGACTTCTTAGCGTCATAGTCTGTCTGCTCCTCTGTTGTCATCGCTCTTGTTTCTGCTGTAGCCTTATCGCAGAGTGACTTCATATCGGCGATAAGAGCATTTCTCTTTTCGATGAGTGCTTTTAAATTCATACTGTTTCCTTTCCGTCGAAGTAATCCGACATAAGCTGTAAAATTTCTATTTCCTTGTTGTAATCGGGGATAAACTCCCGGATTTCACCTGTTACCTCGACCGTATCGTTTCCGGCACTGCGCTGTTCCGTCACGGTCGTTTCCTCGCCTCTTGTTTCTATTGACGTGGCGATATAAGCGGGATTGCGGTTGAGAATTGACACCTCGTGCAGTGTCAGCCCCGTAATCATTCTGCGCTGTACACCCTCGTCACACGGCTCAAGGTGCGCCTGCGCTCCCGAAAAACCGAAGCTCCACCCTGTCAGATGTCCTGCTCTCGCCTCTGCAATCACTTCTCTGTCGGTGATGTCGGCTTCTGCGTGAAGTCCTATGCTGTCCTCACGCAGTTTAAGCGTTCCGTCTGTAGTGTCAAGCACCTTGCTGTGATTGAACCTCAGCTCGACCTTTGGATGATCTTTAAGGCTTTTTGCAAACGTACCGCTTACGATACGTTCGACAAACGGCGTTGTCATACCAGGTGCCATTGACGCAGGCAGCTGCTTGCTGTCACGCTCGACAGCGTTTACATATCCGCTGATGTGCATAAGATCAGCGGAGCGGATTTCGATTTTCATTTTTATCACTCCTTTCTGTGTTGTGGGTATGTTATTTGACAAGCAAAATCAGAATTTTTGACACGCAAAATACAAAATAGTAATAAATCTCATAAATAATAAAATCTTTTTGAATAATCGGCTTTTCTCAACAGCATTAATGGTAGATGTTGAAAAAACGGCTGATTTTTCAAAGAGATTTTGATTTATCATTTTTATATGGAGAAAATTCACTTTAATTGTGCCTGTTTTACAACTATTTAAACGGCGTTTTCACCAGAGCTATTTTATTTACGGAGATAATGGAGCAATGTAGTATTATCATCGTAAAGAAAATAGTGCTGTATCTATCAGTAGTTTCTTATCAACAGTTCCTTAAAACTGCCTGAAGATATATTGTTATTCCGAGAAAGTGAAATAATAGTGTAATCCTTATAGAGATCACGAATAAACATATCATCATTATAAGAAAGCAGAAATTTTCCTTGAATTTGCGAAAGCTGTGACGCAAGACGTTTATGATCATCTTCCGTAAATTCAATATCATAGTATTTTTCTGTTGTGTGATATGGTGGGTCAAGATAGAAAAAGGAACTCGGTCGGTCATAAACCTTAATTAAATTCTCAAAGTCTTTGTTCTCTATTAAAACGTTTTTTAAACGGTCTGAAATAACCGATAGATAATCTTTTGAACGGTAGAGTGGCTTTTTACTGCATCCGAAAGATCTGCCATCGGCACCAAAGGATAAGCGCATTTTTATAAAATAGCGTGCCGCTCTTTGTATATCGGTAAAGCCTCGACAGTTCAACTGTTGAGATACATCATAAAAAATTTCCCTACTGTTATAAAAGCCGTCTATTTCACGCTGAAGCTCGGAGCAATGATATTTAATGCACCGCATTAAATTAACGAGATTGCCGTCTGCATCGTTGTAAATCTCTAAATCCGCCTGCTTTTCTTTAAAAAAAAGTACCCAACCGCCACCGCCGAATACTTCAATATAACGATTGAATCGTTCACCGCTTGGGAACGAATCACATATTTTAGTGCGCAAAAGACGTTTTCCGCCTATGCGTGGAATCGGACTATTTATCATCATAAGCCTCCTATAAAAAAATAATGGTGGGGCACTTTCGCCCCACCGATGTAATGTTAAACTTTTTTAAGATCTTTAATATTAAATGCTGTATTTATTGCAAGCACTGTGCTATCCGGAGATTTGTTAAGTACTACACGTTTACCGTTTACGCTTGAAACATAAAAACGTTTGAAATAAACCCAGTCATCAACGCTTGAACCGTCATAGGTTTTGCTTCCGCTCTTTATTCGAACGATATCTCCGACATTTATACTCGAAGAATCAGAAGCTGTGTTGCTTTTGGAAACGGCTTTTTTCGATGAAAGCATAAGATCTTTGCAGAACATCCATCCGGTATCTTGTCCTGCTATTCCGATGCAGGCTTCTGCACCGTCTTTCGATAATCGCTGAATAACAAATTCAGTCGTATAAACAGCTGATATAGGTTTTACACCGTTTGAGAAAACCGCACCCGATTTAACCTTAACCTTATCTCCGGGTTTAAAACTCGATATTTTATTTTCGGCTTTATCTTCTTTATTTACGGTATTATTTGATGTAGTGTGTTCTTTGTACCATTTTGCTGTAATTGTAGGGTAGTCCACAAAGCAGATGTTGCTGTCGACTTTTCTGTCATCGACAATCTCCGTTCCCCACTGCCATAGTTTCTGATTATAGTCAAATTTGCTCGGAATATCCGGACTTTCCGTCCAGTGTGCAAGCCATATATCTATGTCAGTCAAACGTTCTCTGTCATAGTAATTCTGCATCCATGAAGGGTTTGCGTATACACCCGAAGGCAGCCCGATTTCGGTCATTTTCTTGCAGAATTTCAGTGCCATATCGGTTCTTTCTTTGTTTGTGAGATTGTCGATCTGACGCTGTTCCTCCATGTCGAAAAAAACGGGATATTCAGGTTTTAATCCCTTTACAACCTTCACACAAGCGGCAAGTTCTTTGTCAAACGCTTCGTCCGAAGTTGCTTCGAAATACCAAAACAAACCGTAAGGTATTTTTCGATTAGTACATTCATTGAGATAACGCCGAAAATATGTATCTTCATCGGTGCGGATACCTGCACGAATTATTACAAATTTTGCACCGGATTTCTCAATTTTATCAAAATCGATATTTTCCTGAGCACGACTGATATCAAATCCTTTAATTCTCATCTGTGTTACCCTCCTTGTTATTACTGTCTGCAAGACCCTCGCCGATAGTATAGGCAAGTACTGCAGCTCCTGACATAAGACAGCCAGATACGGTAGCCGCAGCTTCATCCGATCCGCCGAACGCAATTATCAAACCGGTTATAAAACCGGTTAAAGATAACCACCATTTACGGCTTGTTAATTTGCGTTTCCAGTCAATTTTATTCATAATTTAGTCCTTTCTGCCTATTCGGCTACCTTTTCCATGCCCTGCTGTGCAAGGATTTTTTGTGCTTCTTTGCTGTTGTCGGGCACTACAATTGCACCTTTGAGTGTTTCACCCTCAGTTTCTATGCCGCCCAATACAAAAGTGTCATCTTCAAATATCTGCATATAAGCTCCTTTCATCTGCTGTTTGTGTATCGTATCATAAATGATAACGCAGTTGTTCCTGTCATTGACATCGTAACAGATCCGTTGTCTAACGTTACGCTCTCTGATGAGCCGTTGCTGATAGTCAACATCACACGTTCTATACTCGCCGTAGGTGACAGTGCAAACACTTTACGATTACGCACAGGATTTAGTGCATTATCATAGTATGCTTCGATTTCGACTACGCTGAACCCCTCGCCGTATGTTGTGTATGCGAAGGTTTTCGGATTGTCTTCAGTGACGCTGCCATATACAACGACATCTGTATCACATTTCCATGCTGACCACGCCCCGTCATTGCACCATCTTGTATAAGTCCGTTTTCGTGCTACGGAAGTATAGCGTTGCATGGTATTAAAAGCCCCTGTGTTGATATTTCGGATATTGTCGACCGACAATTCAAACGGTTCATTGGCGGATATCGGACGGTTCTCAATATTCTGCGCAGATACTGATGCGCAAAAATACCGCTTACTTTTACTTTTATCTGATGATTCGTTCAATTTGATATCATCAAGGTTTACTGTCTGTCCGGTTATCTCTGTGGCTTTGAGATAATCCTTGCTGTCAAGCTCATAAGGTGTCACCGCTCCGATTTCTTCAGCCGTGTAAGTGGGCTTACTGTCGGCTTTCGCCCAGTCCGATATGTCACCGGTTTTCAGATATTCCGACAGGTCAATATCGTAAAGGTTGACATATAACAGCTCTGACCATGGAGTATTACCATCGCCTATTTTAATGCCGTGCTGACCGCTTTCAAAGTCGGTTATACACATATATCCTTTTGGGGGTACAAATGAAGAATGAAGAGTCCACTCAGCCGGTGAACGCATATCCTGAAGTAACTGGGCTTCAAGTATTTCCGCCTCCGATGAATTTGGCTCAGCTACAGACTGAATCTGCTTTATCGAAAAATAATCTCTGCCTACGCAATAATAAGCACTGATTTTTGACGACCATTTATATGCAGAATTGTCGCTGCTGTCGATATAGAGAACATCTGTGTCTCCCAGCTCGGGAAAATCCGCTGTTCCGTTCGCTTCAATCACTTTTGATACTGTTTGCGTTACATCTTTCTTTTCCAATGGAGATCGTGTTAATTGAACTGCCGAATTATATTCATCAACTGATGAAAAAGAAACATCCACCGCTTGAGAAGATTTCCACATATACTCTTCTGGAGAAACAGACAAATTGTTGTGAAAATTAATTCCAAGTATAACTCTGGCACGTCCGCATGGAAACTCAGTAGATGGCGGATAGATTTCTTTCCACTTTAATGCTTTTGAAAAGTTACCGTGTCGTGCTCGTACACTTGTTTCGATTTTTTTTACTGTGTCTCCATCAACAGTCGTGTATTCGGACATCAAATTTATCCAATATTCCGTGTACTCGGAATATTGTATGACTCTCGTTATATCTAAATAAAATCTAAATTTTACAAACGACTGTGCATATATTTTATCTGATCCGTAAATTCCGTTAAAAACAGTAAAATCACCACAAATAGCCCCTAAACTATCATTATATGTTGCTTTGAAACCTTGAACAATAATATCTGTATCTCCACCATCTAAGCCATACGTTATTTTATCGTCTACGCTGTATCCGATTATGCTGTAATCGTATTTCAGATATTCTTTTGTCCTTTCGGAAATTATAACGGGATCATTTATAATGGTCGTGCTGTTGTATTTTCCTGCTCCCGCATTAGATGTATGATCCGCTGCGGCACTATACCTGTTTGACGACTGTTCGGTGCTTTCGGCTGTTGATGTGATTTGTTCTGAAAAACCGCTGTCTTTACTTAACGAGTAAGAAATTGCGGTTACAGTAACTTTTTTTGTTGTTCCGTTACTGTTTACAGTCGCAACATCATCCGGAAGCAACCACCCTCTGCCTCGTCTTGATATATCGGCAGCATAGTAATGATAGCCTCCGAGCTTATTCCAAACGTATTCCATAATTTCTACCGTTGCAAGCGGATTAACCGCTTCAAGCACTCCCGGCAAAGTCTCATCATAAGCAGTACCGTTTGCATCAATATAGAACGCTGTATCGGTGCCGATTGTAAAGCGTATGCCTTTTACAGTAAATCCACTGTCCTGAGCGACTGATAAGCTTTCGCAAGCACCTTCTTCAATTGTTTCAACACTGTTTGAAGGGCGTGTAAATATCAGTTTATCATTTGCATCAAATTGAGCATTACAACCGTTGCAGGCGGCAATAAAGCCGATTATTTCACGGTATGTGTAATATTTATTTGTCGGATTTGTTGCCTCGCTGTTATAAATCGGTTTCGTTTTTACTTTTGCAAAAGCTTCACAGGTTACGCTCAGGGAAAAGCCGTTAATTTTGCTGATATACTCAAGCATTTCCTGATGAGTTGCAGGAAAAGATAAAGATTCGACCTTCCCGTCAGCACTGCCGTTAAAGCTACACGGTTTATCGAGATAATAAAATCGATCATACGCTTCTATTGACACATATCCCTTTTCTTGAGTTAAATCTGTAATATAGAACGTTCCGATTTGCGTCAATGCAGTAAATCCGATAGAGGCGGTTATTTTATAAGCATCCATCGTCGGTAATATCGTTGCACGGATTGTTGCAGTCAGTCGTGCTGCTGCTGTTCCACCTATACTAAGACCGCCATCAGACGGCGAACGTGAAAGTTCAAATGATACAATATCATCAATGCCGAAATCTACAGTGCCAATTGAAATTTTAGCATTGATATTTCTTACAGGCTTGGTAGCGTTGCTTTTGAAGCTTGACGATACAGAAATCATATCTCTTCCACCTCCACGGTTGCGTCTTTATAGCACTCGCCGAGTGTTGCATCGGTATAAGCGTATGGAGCAGAAATGTCACCTTTTACATGAACAGTATACGAATCAGTATTTACAAGAAGCAAAAAACTACTGCTTTTTAATATGGCAAAAACTGAGTTCCATTTTGCAGACGGAACAATACCGAAAGTAATAGAACCAGAGACTTTAAAATCTCCGAATCTATCGGTGTATGCCGTTCCGTTCAAGCTGTATGAAGTACTCTCGCCACGGCATGAATGACGTAAATCGCAATTTGTGACGTACTCGGAAATGTCTATGTTCTGAATTTTCACTGTCATATCTATGCCTCCTATAAAGGTGATTTTCCTGTTTGTTTCTGTATCTTCTTAATGCCTTTAACAGTAGCTTTTGCTAATGTATACTCATTCGTTTTAAGCGTTACATCAAGTGTATATTGCATCTTTTCCTGTGCGGTTTTCAGCTTTTTCAGTTCCGACACTACATCATTAAGTGTTGCATCTGCTTTTTCTGCTGAAGCGGACACCTTAGAAGCAGCTGATAATCCGCTTATAAGCTTACCCGATTTGCTGTTACCGACTTTGCTTGCACCTATGCCTGCGGCGAGTTTTGCATTAGAAGTGCTAACATCATCCCATACAGTCGGAATATAAGATGTTATATTGATGTTTTGTGTACCGCTTGATGAACTGTTACTTGAATTTGTCTTTTTGGAAGACGAGGTTAAAGAGCTTTTTTTCTTTGCACTCGATGAACTTGTTTTCTTTGTGCTTGACGAGCTTGACGTTTTCTTTTCTTCTTTTGCTTCCGGTACATAAGCATAGTCAGATGCGCTGTAGGTTGATGGCGTATAAGAATATGTAGGTGCTTTATACGATGTTTTTCCCGCACTGCTATATGAATAATTTGTTCCGGCACCGGTATATCCTAAAGCTGCTTTTCCTTTACGCTCCTCTTCTTCGGCAATGTTTTGACTATAAACAGAAGAAATGTCTTCATTCTCTGAATAACCCTGTGAATACAGCCCGTTATTACTTCTGACGTTGTTATACCACTCTTTAACCTTATCCTCATTGACATAATCCTTTAACTGAGAATTGAAATATTCTTTCTTTTCCGCTGTATCAAGGAATTTGTTTTTGGCATTTGATAATGCCTCATCGGCTGATTTGCCGCTTCGCAGTTCTTTAACGATATATGAATTCATATCGCTTTGTAAGTCGTTATATTTAGTGCTTAACTCATTCGCTCTGATTTCTTCCTGATGCGTTGCAGCATACATTTCCTCACCGATTTTCTGACAAGCCTCTTTAACTTCGTTATACCAATTTGTGAGATTAGTACCGAATATTGAATCTATGGTGCTTAGAACACCATCAAACAGATTTACAAGACCATTTCCGAAAGATTCAAAGCCGCCCATAATATCACCGGATAAGAAATTTGTAACGCCGGAAAAAACATCTGCAAGTGAATTAACAAGCCCCGCAACAATATCAAGAGCCGGACCGAGTATCTGTAACAGCACATCTGCAAGCGATGATATTACAGGCATAATAGGCGATAATGCACCATCAATAAGACCGATAACAGCTGATAGCAACTTCCCGACTGCTGAGATAACAGTACCGAGCGGTTCGGCAAGCTCAGCCACCAGTTCCAGAATCGGAGTAAGCAGTTCGATTACGACATCAAGTATCGGCAGTAAAGCCTCTATTACTTCCATTAGAGGTGGAAGAAGCGTATCCACGATCTTGATTATCGGCGGTAACAGCTTATCAAAGAGCTTAATCAATGTAGGAACAAGCTTCTGAATTATACGAGTGACACTTTCCATTATCGGCTTAAGCAATTCCATAAACTGTGGCAGTATTCCGGTGATCAACTCAATGAGCGGCGGAATAAGCTCGGAAACGCTGTCAAGTATCGGCTTAACCTGCTCAATTATCTGTGGCAGAAGCTCCGAAATAATCGGTTCAATAAGCTCAATAATATCCTTAAGTACGGGAATAATCTGTTCGCCGAGCGGAATCAGAAGCAGTTCAATTGTACGGGAAAGTCCGTTGCACATATCGGATAAGCTGTTGTATTTAACTGATTCCATCTCACCGAGCTTATCACGGGTTTTGTCAATGCTGTTCCCCATGTGTGCCATAGCGAGAACGGCATCTTCTCCGAGGTCTTCCCACTTTGTTCCGTACAAAGCAACACCTGCGGCGTTGCGATCTACATCACTTTTACATTCGGCAAGCTTTTCATTGACAAGCTTGAATGCTTGATACGCACGGTCACCCCCTGCGGCAAATTCTTCACCGAGCTTTGTTGCATCAAGACTGAGTAAAGCCATACCGTCAGCTGTAGTCTGACTGCCGTCCTTTGCTCTTATGGAAAACTCCTTAAAGGCGTCATTCAGGAAATCGACCTGAAATGCGCCGTTTTTTGCGCCTTCTGCCATCATAGACATGGCTTCTTCGGCAGTAAAGCCCATATCAGCATAGTAAGTGCTGTACTCGGCAAGCTGATCGGCTATGTCACCGTTCTGATTTAAGCCCTTTTCTGCACCCTGAGCAAGGAGATTATACGCTTCCTCGGCTGTAATGCCAAACTGCTTCATTAGAGCATTTGCTCCACGGATACCCTCAGAAACGTCTATATCGTATGTATCTGATAAAAGATATGCGCTTTCAATAATCTTTTGTAGCTCATCGTCTGTGACGTCTTTCATCTGCTGCTTGATTAGAGCGAGCGTGTTGGATATATCATCAAAGCTTTCGCCATAATTATCGCCGTAAACTTTCTTGATGATGTCACCGTATTTTTCTGCTTCTTCTGCAGTAAGCCCGAGCGATGCAGTCAGCTGATTATTTGCTTTATCAAGATCGTTTGCTGCGGATATAGCTTTTCCTGTTGCCGCTACAGCTACCGTGCCTGCTGCAGCAAGTCCGGCACCAACAGCAACGCCGATGCCTTTTCCGACGCCTTTAAGACCTGTGCCGATTTTTGAGCCTATGCCGGAAGTTTTCTTTTCGACTTCTGAAGAAAGCGTATCGGTACTGTTGATAATTTCTTGCGTATCCTTTTTATAGTTATCAACTACTTTGTCGCCTTCTTTTTTTGCAGTCTGCGTTACAGCTTCCTTGTTTTTCTTTTCGGTCTGCACTACTTTGTCAGACTGCTTCTTTGCTGTGTCTGTTATATTCTTCTGCGTCTTGGAATTGTCGTTCTCTATTTCATCGTTTGCTTTTTTCACAGCCTGCGAAATGTTTTCCTGCGCCTTTTCAACGACTTCTTCCTGTTTTTTTGCACCTTTTTGAGCCGCTTCGGAAACCTTTTTTCCGGCTTCCGCCATATCAGCGTCTATTTTACTTAAGTCCGCACGGACTTCAAATTCTACTCTTCCGTCGCTTTCCGGCATAAACTCACCTCTCTTCTGCCTGTTTTTCGAGAATACCCCATAACCGTTCCCAACCGTCCTGAGCCGATTGTTTGTTTACGGGATTTTTAATCGCATACTGTGCTTTGAGTTTTAACAGTGCCGATATCTGTTCCTGATTTTTACCGTTAGGTACAGGGACAGGGCGTGTGCGTATGTCGATAATATCGCACATCCGTGTATCGGACGGCAGTGCTCCGAGCAGTGCAACAAATTCCCACCACTGAAGCTTTCCTTGTTCTTTGAATAAGTCGATACCGTAGGCTTGCCTAAATGCAGCATAAATATAAGGCGCATCCTGATCAAAGCTTATCGTTTCCGCTTCCGTGTCAGAGGTATTTTTATCAAAATTGATAAGTTTATCGAAAATTTCATTAACCACATCGACTCTTGCCGAAAGGTTTTTGACTTTCGGAGCAATTACAAACCAATCGAAGATAACATCAAATGAATCGATGCCTTCCAGTTCATCACTGCTCAGTAGTTCAAATGCCGATAAAACACGGTCAAAACTCAAATTTAACGTATAACAAATGCCCCCGACTTCTATGCTGTGGGGGCATGGCTGTGACAATGAATATATACTCATTAGCGGTACTTGTGTAACGCTCTGATTTGAGCCTTACGATTACGAAGCGTTTCATTTATTTTCGGTACAATAACAGCATTGATAAACGGCACTACCTGTATACCCATTTCAATGTAATTGTCCTCGAAAAAATCAAGCAACTTTTTTGTACCGTCTTCGCCGAATATCAGCTCGAATATTGCGATTACAGCGTTACCATACGCCTCATAAGCGCATTCAAGATCTGTTTCAACACCGTTTTTTCTTATTTCTTTAAGACGTCTTTCCGCATCAATTACTTCCGTCTGTTTCTTTCGGAAAGCTGTGCAGACGGCATCTGCATCTATGTCTATATCAATGCTGTCGATGACGTTTCCGTTTTTATCAGACAGCTCAAGAGTTTCCGTGATTTTCTGTGTTCGTGTGATTTTGTATGCCATTGTTATCCTCCTGACAAAAATTCAGCAGTGTGCCTGTCGGCACACTGACTGTATTTCTCAACTATTCTCAGCTGCTTGAAACGGACGCAGCCTTTATAGTAGGCTTGCCGTTAAACGCAATTGTACAGCTTATGGTATTCGGTGCTGTAGATTCGCCTCCGCCTATACCGGCTGCGGTAACCGTAACGGGACAGGTAAGTTCCTTGCCATTACGGGTTATTTTGATGTCTGTTACTCGCTTAGAGCCGATCTCATACTGAATTTCATCAAGAAAAGTACAAACAGGATCATCTTTGATGAAGTCGCCCGCAAGCACTACTGTAGGAGCTGCGCCAACAACCGCAGAGCTTGCAAAGCCGCCGTCTGCAAGATATGTCGCACTGTATACGACCTCGTTTATTGCGGTTGTTACCGACTTAAATGCCTTTCGCATATCCGAATATGTAGCCGCTTCTCCTGTAGGAGTAGTATTGATCTCTACCTTTATCTCACTGTTCAGCTCGGCTTTGCCGACAGTAGGTATTACCTGTTCATTTGCCATATTAGTACCTCCTAAAATGCTATCCTGACATCAACAATCATAGAATATATCCAAAAGTCCCCGACCTTACCGACAGGAGCGGCATCGGTTGAAACCGAAGCACTTAACAGCTGAACGCTGTCATCTTGTGGCAGTTCGGTTGCTTTCGAGATAAGATTGCCGATATTAAATAGCTGTTCCATAGCTACACCCTGTATCTTGTTCTTGGATAAAATAAGTAGCGGCAAGGTTCTGTCCTGCCGCTGTCTGTCAAGTGTAGTACCGTTATCCTTTGCCGCTTGCGCTTCGGCGGAAAGTCCTCCGCCGACCGGCAAGCCTGCTGTTTCGATTGTATATCCGAGCTTATCTTCTATAAAATTGAGAATAAGCTCGATTGCTTTTTTCTGAGGTGACATTATTTATCACTTCCTGTTAAAAGTTTCTGCAGTTGTCTTCGCCACTGTTCCCCTTTAACCGATTCCGCTTTATGCGCCCACATTTTGCAGGCTTTTGGGTTTTCATCATGTGAATATGATATAGGGTTACCTTTTTTAGATACGCCATAGTACAATGTTCTTGCATAAGGTGTTTCCCAACGAAGAACCATAGCAATACTATCGTTTCTTATTTCAACTTCACTGCCTTTAGCACGGGCAAGTGCTTGTAACTGTTCTGAAGTCACTTTTTTTCCGAGCGGTGGTACCCAATCGGCAGAGATTCCTGTATGGATTATACTGCTATTTATGAGAACGCTCTGATCTTGAGGAGCGTAATCGTTGCAATCCTTAAGGAAATTTGACATAAGAAGTTTCATAGCATCATGTGTTTTTTCCGTCATTCTCGCCTTGACTGCCGCACTGTTAATGTTTATTTTCACATTCATAACGATAACCCTATCTCATAATGGTGCGGAGCGTTTGTGTCATACCGCTTTATGCTTGCAATCCTGTATTCCGTTTTTTCAAAAATCACCTTTGCGCCCGGCACAAATTTGAAATTTGACGGAGAGGAATTACGACAATCGTAATACATGACTGCATCAACCTTTACTTGATTGTTCTGCTTATCGCTTGTATAACTTTCTGTCGGTTCTATGCGGACATATTTCAATGTTTCCGTAGACGTTTCGGAGATTTCGCCCCATCTGTCGGTCTTTTCGGCAACAACAGCGGCAGTGTGTATCAAAAGACTGCGTGGTATAGGTTTCATCATAACGCATCAAGACCTTTATACATAAGCCCGGTCGATAAAAGCAAGCCGTATGACACATTGCACATCGGTAGTTTTCCATCCGATACGCTACTGTTTCCGCCTGCCGAATAGCTGAAACTGCCGAGTGATATATTGCTGAAGCTGCCGTCATGCACGAATGAAAGACCGCCGTTTGCTGATATATAATCAACCTGCCAACAGATAGCATCTTTAACAGCCGTCTGAACCTTTTTATCCAGACTGTCGAACTGAGCTATTCTGCCGCAGGTTTCGTTATATATAATAATGTATGCAACCTCAAGGAGCTTAGACAGCTCCTTTTCGTCACCGTCAAACTCGCCGCAGAAAACGTCTTTGTAGTAGTCAGGTGTAACTATCTGCTGCATCGGATACCTCCGCCGGCTTCTTTGACTGCTTAGACTGCTTTTTGTTTGCCGAAGTTGTTTTCTGCTCCTGCTGAACTGTGTTATCCGCCAGATCTTCGGCTGTAAATCCTACTCTTGTCATGGAAACCTCCTTAGGTCAGCGCCGTTGTATCACGATTGAGGTAGATGCCCTTTACCTTGTTTTCATATGTTTCCGCAATACTGTAAGCACGGTAGAAGAACATATAACCATCATCTGTCTGGTTCTCTTCGGGCGAAACTACCTTATTGACCGTGTGCTTACCGAACTGGATAACGGCATCACGGTTGATGATCATAAAGTTTATCTTGTAGCCGCCCGTTGCGCCTGCATAGCCGCCTGCGGTCTCGTTGCTTGAAGTGCCGTCCTTCATATCGATCGCCGTATAGAATCTTGTCTGCGGAACAGTGATGATCTTTTCAAAACGGTCAAGGATAGCCTTGCTCTTTGTTGTGTCAACGTTTTTCGCAAGCGTAAGAAGTGTAGGAGTGATATACAGTATCTTGCCGTCAACGTTTACTTCCGCTTCGTCCTGCGCATTGACAGCGGTCTGGAGAGCCGTCAGGACAGCTGTACCGGCGGTAGGAGTAGCTTCTGCGGCAGAGAGAATTCCTGTAGCACTTGCATATTTTGCAAAACGGAAAGCATCCATTTCGGGAACGACTTTTGTTCTTATGAACTCGCTTGCAAGCTTGCCGAACGCAATACCAGCCGTTTCTTCGTTATCCATTGCGTCAACGGAGAACTTACGACCTCTGTCATAATTACACGATTTTGTTTCGTAGGTAATTGTAACGTCACCCTTGACATAGCCGCTTGAACGTGAGTAATCTGCAAGACCGTCCATGCTCATCTTAGGAATGAGAAACTCTCCTGCCTTTGCTCCCATTCTCACCGTATCCGCATCAGCATCAAGAATAGATGTGGCGGAAGCCTGCTGATAGACTGTATCGAGCTTGTCGATATACGCCTTGAATTTTATAATTGAATTTGCCATAGTGATTTTCCTTTCTGGGCTTACTTAATACCCATTATCTTGTTGATTCTTGCTTCATCAGCTGTCTTCTGTTCATCGTTTACTGTCGCAACAGCTGATGTAACTATTGCCTTGTGAGGCTTTTCTCCCTTGAAGCTGGGATATTTTTCGATCACACTGTCAATAGCCTTATCAAGTGTAACATCTCCGCCGACCTTTGCCTTTGCAAGCGCTAGTACATCCTCAATGCAATCTGCCGCAACGCCGATAGAAAGTGCGTGAACCTTGCCCTTAAGCTCGGCTATCTCCCGCTTGCTGTTTTCCTCCTGAGAGTTGTCGCTTTCACGGGGGGATTCTGCACCGCTTGATTTTCCGCCGTCAGCCTTTTCTGCTTCTGAATTTCCGGAAGGCTCGGCTTTCTGCTCAGCCTGCGGTTCGGACTGCGTAACAGCTTCCGTGGCAGTGCCGTCCTGTGCACCGCTCTGAGTTGTGGCAGCTGCCTGTTCCGCCTGAGCTGTGCTTTCGGCATTCTCAGTTGCCGATGTTGTGATTTTTTCATCCATAATGATTTTCCTTTCTGTAAAATGGGTAATATAAAAACAGCACCGTGAAAGTGCTGTTTTAATCCTTGTTTTTAAGATTCCCGATTTCTTTAACTATCGCACAAATTATTTCCAATATCAGAAACACCCATGCTGCTATAAAGCATTCGTTCGGGGTCTGCCCATTATCAAGGGCGTATAATAATATAAGTGTTGATAACATTTTATCTCCTTTTAGGCATAAGAAAAACACCCCTGAAAGGGTGTTTAATTTCTTTATGTTTCTTCATCCTCAAAGTAAAAGTATGGTTTTACATTATGTTCCGACAAGTGTTCGTTGATAATCTTAGCTTTATCAACTATTTCTTTGGGTGTATCAGAACAAAACGTTCGGATTTTGCCTCTTACCATATAATTTCTCCATTCATAAGGATAATCAACCAGCATAAAATTATCAACTTCTTCCTAATAAAATGTCAACTATTTTTTTCGCCGTTTGTCTAGGCTTACCGTTCAGCCACTCTGCAATACCTTCGGAAATAAACTCATCTATTTCATCAAATTCGTTTATACCGTAAGTTGAAAGCAGCCTTGCTTTTTCTTTGATTGTATCACTCTCGGATATTTTTGTCAAGTCGTTAAAAACACTCTGCCTTAGCTCAGTTATTATTTTAAGCTTCTTGCCATAATCTGTATCGTTTGCAGATAGATGTTCTTGAATGGCATGACCCAATTCGTGGCGATAAGCGTGTAGCGGAGAATCGGTAGACCATTCGCCTTTTTTCTTCATATCCTTTGCCACCTTAGTCATAAATGCCTTACCATCCTTACCTCCAACTCCAAACATCGTTATAACGCCACTGTTAGGAGTGTAAAGACCATATATACCATCATTTTTGTAAGGAACCACTTCTACAGCCTTTATATTATCCTGCTTCTCAAGTCCAAACAGCTTAGATACTTTATCATACTCGTCTGAAAACTCTCTCGCAAGTTCTTTGGTAATTTCTTTTGTACCCGAAACCTTATTAAACTTTACGCTATAATTATTTCCTTTTAAAAATCGAGTACCACTTTCAGCCGATTTGTCAATCTCAAGTTGCTTAATTTTCTCTTGCTCAGCCTTAACCGCCGCTTTATAGCTTGCTGTAGTCTTTGCCGCCTGACTGCGACCGTATCCCGGAGTAGCAGTGCGGTCGGGCTTGTATGTAAGCCCGTTTTTCTCACAGTAGCTTTTAAGCTGCTGCTCCTGCTGCTTCAGCTTATATGCTGCCTTGTCAAAGCCTTCTTTGTCGCAGAGAGTGTCAAGAGAGGTACATTCCCGTTTGGAAGCTCTGACCTTACGTTCAAGAGCACGTTGATTGCAGATTTTTTCGTATTGCTCGGCATTTTCCTTTTCGTCATACGGAAAGTAGGTCTGAACGCTGATACCGGGCAGGAACGGATAGATCTGATGACCGCAATTTATACCGAGAAGCCCTGCAGGTTTGCCGTATGAGCTTGACCGCCACGCGTAAAACCTTATGCGCTTGCCGTCAAGGTCGGTAGTGTAACCTCCGCCGCCGTTGCGGTTAAATATCTTACCCTGGTCTTTGGCACACAGCGGTCTTGCGCCGCTGTGGCTGCTGACTTCGACCAGATCAAGCCCGTATTCGTCCATAAGGGAAAACTGAGTTTCTTTGGCAACGCTTCCGACAGTGGAGCGTATACACATATTAGTGTATGCTTCCGGCGACCAGTTCCGACCGTTTTTATCGACAAAAGCCGGGATACCTTTCTGCGTCATCTCGCCGATACATTCCCGCATGGCACTCTGACGTGCTTCAATTCCGGTAACGACCTTTCCTGTAGCCTTATTCAGACTGTCTATGTATTCCTGCTTATTTGCAAGCTCGGCGGTACGGTTGATTACCTGCATAGCGGCGTTCTTTGCCTTATACTTCATCGTTGTATTTGTAAGGTTCAGGTCTTTTTTTGCCTGTTTTTGAAGCATTTTAAGGCTGTTTAACATATTGCCGGACATTGACGGCGTGGCTCGTCTATCAATAAGCCCCTCCTGCACCATACGTTTTAATCCCGGCGCAAGCTCCTGAATAGCGGAATTTGCCGCTCTCTGAAGCGTAAGCTCCAGAAGCTCGGGCGTTTTTCCTGCATATTCAGCTATCGTTTTTGCGTTCTGCTTTGTCAGCTTGCCAAGCTCGGCGAGCTTCTTCATTTTCCACTTTGCCGTGTCTTCTTCGATTTTTCCTGCAGCAAGATAGGCGGCTATGTTTGCAATAAGATCGGTTTCCAGTCCGACGATAAGGTCGGCTATTCCTTGCGACAACTGCAGGGAAGTCAGCTTATTCATAGCTGTCACCGTCCAGTATGCCGCCGTCTATGTCATTTTCCTTTGCAATACGCTGTAGTTCTTCCTTTGCCGCTTTTTCATCAATGTTCTGTGCGTCCATAATAGCACGGAGCTTAGATTTAAGACCCGACTGCACAAGATTTATGTTGTTTTCAATGCGGGTGTTATCGTCTCCGATAATGTTGTCCTGCCAGTTTACGCTTACGGTGTATTCCTTGCTGCTGCCGTTCGCCGCCTGGGTGAGATTGATTATAACATCTGCGAGGTTTTCTATCACTTCGGTAATTATATTTTTGTTGTTCTGCACCGTGCGCAGAGTGTCCTTTTCATCGGCGGCGACCTCTGTCGCTGTTTTTACTCCGGACGAGCTGTCGAACGACAGCGTTCCGGGAGAAAAGCCGAGTTGCATACCTAGTATATCAAGCAGCCGTTTCAGTGCATCGGTATGCTCTGTCACACGCAGATTCTGCGTATTGTCGATTATATTAAGCTTCTCGGCTTCTTCACATCTTAGTGCCTGGAATGCTTCATCGTTTATGTCAAAGTATCGAACCTCATTGCCGTTATCGTCAAAAAGTGTTTTAATGAGCTCTGACGGTACGATAATACGCTTTTTTCCGAGCATAAATTCTCGCTCCAAGCTATCAAATACAATATCTACCTCTTTGAGAGTATCTATTGCGTTTGCAAAAACCGACAGACCCAGCGGCAAATCAAATACCATGTTGTTGCCGACAGCAGGCTTAAAATACACAAAAATAGGTTTTTTAATGCCTTTAAAAATCACATTTTCGGAGAGCTGTGGGAACAGCTCTGACACAGGGACAACCGTGCCGAGATTTGATTTGCTGTCCGATTTATACAAAACATTTCTGATACTTACGCCCTCATCGGTCAGCGTGTGATATTCAAACAGTTTGTAACAGCATCCATTTTGCACATATTCGTTGCAAAATACTCCCTCAGTTATCTGTCGACTGTTCCACTTCGTCGGGAAAAATCTGTCCGCATTGATATAATTGATGCAGATTTCGCCGTTTTCAATGTACCCCTTAAGGACTCCGCCACCGAGAGCGTATGAGCGGGAAATGAACTCGGGGAAACGCTCCCAAAAGCAGTTAGCCTCCAGCGTGTCCATAACGACATCGTTATATTCCTTATCACTTACAGCTATATCGCATTGCTCGGAAAATGTCATCGTGGCGAGCTTGTCGCATATTACCTTAGCCATATTAGTCAGGGAGCGGGCACGTTTCTTTTTTTTGATGCCGGTATTTACGACATCCTTCCACGGCGGATTGTTTTGGTATATCCGTTTCGCAGGCTCGATGTGCTTTGAGTAATAGTCTGATATATCTACTATCGGCACGTCCGGGAATGCCTGCTTAATATATGTGTACATCGACATTTACTTTCTCCTTTCTGCATCGAAGACATTGCTCATATAGGCTTCGGTGCTGTATTCTTGTGCGTCAAGGCTATCAATATTTATGCTTCCGTCATCAAGACGTATTTCAGTCGCCGCATTCGGCTTCCAGATAGCAGTCTGGAACGCTTCAATCGTATGCTTGCAGTGCGACATGATTTTATATCTGTCAGCCGCAATCAGACGATTATAGAACAATATACGATTGTTGATTGAACCTTTCCGTGCATTGTGGATATTCACACGGAGCTTTCTCCTCTGAGCGGCGAGACGTACACCTTTAATCAGTATTTGCTCCGCTGAATCAAGATATATTTCAGTGCATTTCCATCGCCGGCATACGCCTTCAATGAAATTACAGAAATCATTTTCAAGCTCATACGGTGATATGGTTTCTTTTCGGTAATACTCATCAAGCGTTACGATTGACTGAAAGCCTTTAGTGAATCCGGTAGCGTTAAGGGTATGTGCTGATCCGTTTCCGCCAAAGTCTCCGCCTATGGTAACAAACATAATATCTTCGGGAAGTGTATCTATAATATATCTTGATGGGCTATCGGCAAACAGTGGGTAAATAACACCTTCTGCCGCTACCCAGTTACCTCTGATAAAGCGTTCGAAATAAACGCCCGTGTATTCCTTTTTGATTTCCCGGACATATTCCTCCGGAAGCGTGGTATTATCATCAATAAGAAATCGCATAACAAGCATATCGACCTTGGCATTGTCTATGTATTCCTTTTTTAGCCAGTGTGTCGGAACATCCGGGTTTGTTGTTGCAATAAGTTTTGCTCCCTTGACTGACAATCGGGAAAGAAGCATCGAAAAGAAATCTTTTGGGAACAGTGTCAGCTCGTCGCAATAAGCTCCGCCAAGCGTCATGCCTCGTATCTTATTCTCGGACTTTGCATCATTAGCACCTTCAAGAAGAATTTTTCTTCCGAACAATCTGCCTTCTTTTGTGGACAGAGAATACTTGAAGTTGTCTTCTCCGACAAGCTCCTGCAATAACATAAGACAGTTGCGCTTTAGCGTCTGTAACGTTTTTGCCGACATCAGATAGGCATAATCTGTCGGACGGTCGGCTATCCAGAATGCCCAAAGGATAAGCGATATCCATGTCTTGCCGCTACGGACAGAGCCTTCAAGCAAATTAAGTCTATGTAGTTTGTTGTGTTTGAGCAAGCTCATCAGCTCCTGCTGCTTGACTGTGAAGATCAAATCATTTGACATTTTTCATTGCCTCCAGTATAGCGTCAAGCTTGCCTGTACCGTCATCTGACATAGCAACGGGAGCTTTGCTGTAGACATCGCCGGCTTTATTTGTAAGGAAAAATTCTACTGCCGATTGATTCGGCGGTACTTCTCGGGTGATTATCTCAACAGTTTTTCTGCCGCCGACAATGCGTTCCCTGCGTTCCGTAACGGTGTAACCGGTAGCGGCACGAATCAGTGCCTGTTCAACATCCGCCCGAACAAGCTCAGGGTTGTCGGCTATCAGCTGTCTGACTCCTTCGGAACGGTCGATAATCTGTTGTATTGCCTTTTGCCGCTTGCTTTCGGATGTATTCAGATAGCATTCAACAAGGCTCTGAACGGCATTCACTCGCTGTTCGGTATCAGCTTTTTTGTATTTGTCGAGATCGGTTGCAAGGCTGTTTATTGCCCTTTTACGATTGCTTTTTCTCACAGTTTGCTCACTCCTTTCGGGCAAAAAGAAAAAGAGCCTTATAAAAGCCCTTATTCTGCATTTGATTATGTTGACGTGAAATTATCCCACTTTGATTTTTGAAACGTTTTAAACGGCAATTAAAACGCTTTTATCGGTAAATATCCCGTTGGGATTATATCGGGATATGCTTCGCCATTCCGATTTTGAAAAAAATCAGATTACTTTGCGTATGTATACAGCCGTTCCGGTGGGGAGCGTATCGACCAACACCTTAGTTACTGCACTTGTCTATATCGACCGCACAGGTTATCCTGTGTGACTCACCGTAAAGAGTGATCTCTATAACGGCTTTATGCTGTCTTCGGGAAAATTTCACGATTTTGTGCTCATAGCGTTTGAGATAGCCGCTGTCTATCTTTAGTACGCCGTTTTCTATGTGTCCTTTGCTGACCTTGAGTATATCGGGATTGCGACATAACCCGATGATATATTCTTCTTCGGTACAGGACAGGCACGTTGTTTTACTGACAAAATTGCCGACACCGTGTATCTTGCGAATGGTATAATAATCATCGGCTGTCAGGCGGTCGGTCTGAAAGAATATGTAACCGTCAAAAAGCGGTTTGATTTCTTCGTGCCATACACCCTTTTTGCGATACTTGTACAACTCTCTCGGCACATACGCTGAATAACCGAGTTCACGCATCGAGTACATAACAGCCGTTTCAGAGCCTGACTGTACATATATTACATATATCATTCGCCGTCACCCTCTTTCTGCTTACCCCTGATATATGCGGCAAGCTGAGAATACAACTGAGGGTTATCCTTAGCCATAGCGGTAAATATATCCTCTTTGAACACATCATACGCCGCATCCATTGAAGAACGGTTCTTAGCGTCTGTGTCCCGCTTGTATGTTGCCGCTTTTATCAGCGATGGCACTGCAGCGATCAGCTTTTCGGGCGGAACATCTTTCAGACTGTCTTCGCTTAAATTCTGAATTGCTTCCATTACCTTATGGTTTGTTAATCGGGCGAGAGCCTCGGAAACATCAAGATCCGGATATTTGGCAAGCTCCTCGTTGATAAGACGGAAGTTGTTGCTTATAAGCATTACCTGTTCAAGAGAAGCGTTTAACGCCTGTGCATAACGTGCCACCGAAGATTTTGATACTTCATAACCGTTTTCCCGAATGAAGTCTACAATGTCACTGTAGCGATATTCTGACGGGTTATTTATCATCATATCAACTGTTTCCCTGATGTCGCACGGCAGCTTATCGACTTTTCCTCTTTTACGGTTACGTTTCTTCATATATACCTCCTTACAGACTTACAGATCTATGCAAGGATCATCGATCGCACCGTTAACAAGCTGAATGCCCTTAGCGGTAAGTTTACCCGCAAGCTGTGTATAATCATCACCAATGCAGTCCACAGCCTGCTCAGAACGTATCTTGACAAGGCGGACATATCCGCCTTCAAGCAAATAATTTAAGCTGTCAAGTGCTTCATTCTCAGCGATCTGAGGCTCAAGAGCGGCAGTTACATCTACGAGATTGACATAATCGGTACGGAGCAAATTGATTGCTCGGATTACAGCCCCATTGTTTTTTATAAACTTGTTTTTCCTGAGCTGATTCTTAATGTTCATCAGTTGCCCCTCCTGTCCTTATCGGCAAGATTATCTATCTTTGTTTCCAGACGTGTCATAACACGGATAAACTCGGAATTTTTGACTGACGTATCCTTAAGTTCATCAATTGCACTGTCAATCTTGTCTATAGTGTGCTTGATTTCTTCAACTTCTGCCTTTGTGGCGTATCGGTCATTAAGATTTTTGATGTCAGATTTGCACTCGCCGATAATCTCTATGTAATGCTTAATCTCGTCTTTGTTGACGCACTTGTCCTGTCTGTCTATAGTGCGTTTTACAAAATACGAGATAATGCCGACTGCGCCTGTAAATATGATGTTTAATACAGCTGTTAAAATATCTCCGATTTCCATGTAAAAAAGTCCTTTCAAAGCTTTTGTTATAAGGTATTTTGATATACTATTTTTAATGTAATTTTATTGTACCATTTAAGGGTAAAAAAATAAAGACACCAAACAGTTACTATTTAAGTAACCATTTAGTGCCATACGAACTATGCTATATAATTATACCAAAATCGAAGAATAAAGTCAAATAGAAAATTAGTCATCATTTTTGTTTAGTTTGCTGATTGATTATTTTGAACAAAAATGGTATTATTCTAATGAACCTCAAGCAGACGGCTTTTCTCGCACTCCAGGCTACTTCATTGCGACTTGGCAATCGGATGAATGTTGTGAAATGGAGGCCATTGAAATGAAGAGAAAGAGGAAGACAAATAAAAGCACATTAACTATCGTGTTTATTCAACACTTGTGTCTGCTTATCACACTTATCATTATTGTGTTAAGTATTATGAAGTTCTAGAATAAAAGCTGGGCTATCTAAGCCCGGCTTTTATTTTTTGCTTCTCTTTTTCAGAAAGTTCAAGACAATTCATAATCTCTGCAGAATAGCCGTGCTCCGCAGCAATATCTTTTGCGACTGTAAATGATATAAGGGTAGACGGCTTTGCAACGGCAATGCGCTCACCGCCGAAGTAGCCGACAAGCTTGCGGTATGCTTCGATACCGATTACCTCAGCTATTTCCGCCTGCGTTCCTGTCAGATGCTTTATCTGCAGATAATCAAGTTTTGATTTTGCCATCGGTACGCTCCTTTCTGCGCTTTTCCGCCCGAACATATCGTTTGATCGTGTCAATAAGCTCCGCACCCTGACGTTCTGAAAAGCCTTTGAAAATGTCATATTTCGGATTGACGGTAATACCAAGCTCTTTTTTAATAATGCCGCATAGCCGTTCTTTGACGGTGACCGCTGACGGGGACAGCTTTGCAAAAGCATACATAAGACCGAAAATCTTGCTTATCTGAGCGTTGCTTATATATGCTTTTACCTCCGGAGTTATAGCCCGGAGGTTTGCTTGCAATTGTCTGATTACTATATCCGCCTGCTCGTCGTTCAACTCCGATATAGATTCCTTAAGTGTTAGCTGATATACAAATCCGTGCAGATCGTCTGATTTATTCCCATCGTCGACAAGTCCGCACTTACGTCCAAGGCTGTAGATGTATCTGCGTTTCTGCTTTATATCCATGTTACACCGTGATTTTCGTAGTATCAGATACCGATATAGCACTGTTGATTGCTCTGATGACCTCTTCTACAGTGCGCTTACTTTCAATGGTATCTAAAACAGTCATAAAACGCTGCCATTCAAGGCACTCTGAGAAAAGATACGCATAATCTGCGGCATCTTCATCTGAAAATCCACCTATCGAAACAAGGTTTTTACAGTCTGTGAGGAAATTTGCGCCTTTGAGTTTCTTGCGAAGTGCGCTCTTTGCGGAATCGTCGCACGGTAACTGATCGTAGAACTCGTCTACCGTCAGCTTGCGTTCAGGGACTGCGATGTCGGCTGAATAAACGCTTGCAAATGTGCGCTCAAGCTCCTTGCTCTTAAATGTGTACTTAGGCTCGACTGTTTCTTTGACAAAATCGCCGAAAGCGTCTCCCATCAGACGCTTCAGAACGGCAGGAGATATAATCTTTACTGTTCTGGCTTCGGTGTATGTAACGTCATGTCCGTCATCATCCTCAAAACTGCAGGTTCTTCTTTTACTGTCACGGAGCTTATCACTGCCAAGCTTCAAAAAGAACGCTTCAAGCTCCTTGAATTTAAGCTCAAGTTCAGCTTTTTCTTTTGTCAGCTTTGCTATTTCGGCTACTTTTGCGGCAATTATTTCATTAGTTACTGTCATTTTATCACCGCCTTTGACATAACATCCGCACACTCCGGACATATATCTATGCCATTGTAATTTACAGCCTCTGTGCGGTTGCCGCAAAATCGGCAAACAGGAACGTGCTTGCGGATATGGATTTCTCCGGTCTGATTATCAACAATCAGATCTACAGCTTCGCCCGGCTGCATACCAACATATTCACACAGATCCTTTGGTAGCGTTATTCCACGCTTTGATGTCAGTCGTTTGCTTTTAATCATTGCCATATAACTTTTCCTCCTGTATTTAGTTTTCTCCGCTCTGCATTTATACGGGCTTGCGACCGTTGCTGATCAGCAGCTGCATTAGAGCAGGGAGCTTATACTCCCTGATTTTTATAGATTTTTCGTCTGTAGCACCCGAACCCGATAATCGGGCGAAGCTTGTTTTTGCAAGTTGGATTACCGTCTTTATCGAGATATTTATACTCACAAGAGTAGCATTTCTGCGCCGTATCTCTCTTTTCACTTTCGGGTGTACGCATTTTATGTAGATTATTTGATTTCACGCTGCTTCTGACCTCTTTTCTTCTTGATTGCCGCAATCTGCGATAATCTTGCTACATAGAGCGGATTTTTAGCGACGAACTCGCCGTACGACATACCGCATTTCATAGCTTCGGCAACTATTACCTCTATCTGTTCCATATTGCTCATTTCTTTCACCACCTTTCGTGCACTCTGTCTTTTCACGGGCTTGTGACCGTCCACGGCGACATTACATGGGAGCTTTCGCTCCCTGAGGTTATTCTGATTTGCCTTTGTTATAGCCTTTTTTATATCCACTGTTGAAGATCTTATCTGCTACTATTATGCTGAAGTACATTTTTGCAAGAATCCATCCTATGTAGAGAATTACGAGCATAAGAGGGATTATAAGCACCTCGCCGCCGATTGAGTTGTCCGGACGGTCTGCGATACTGTTTGCATATTCTATTACGCTTACAGTTGCTGTGCCGGCGAAAAAAGCAGCGGCAAGCATTAACACGTTGTTAATAAACTTTCTCATTTGTTGTACCATTCCTTTTTTATCAGCTTTGTCTGTCTGTTATGCCGGCAGACAAGTAGCATTATTGTCGGTGTATCTTTGGCAATAAGCCAGTTGTCAGGGTTGATATGCGCTCGTTTCAGATAATCATACTGCGCTCTTGATGGTTTTTTTCCGTGCATATTGTCACCTCACAACGCTTCGTACATCAATTCGCATAAACTTTGCCATAGATGCAAGACCTTTAAGGGTATAACATCCGTTGTCATACGCCTGCGAAAACAATCTGACCGCTCCTCTGAGTCCGGCTTCGCTCTGAGCAACTTTGTGAAGAAACTCAAGCTCCTGCTCCATGTTAGAAGAAACGAGCAGAGGAAACATCATATCCACGTCCTCACGCTTGATGTCAGTAGTAACGAATTTCGGCGAGAGCCACTTACGGTTGTTGATCTGACGGTAATTTCTCCGGGTTTTACCCTCGAATTTTTCTTCAATGCCATTGTCACCCACAAAAGCAACGCCGAGCGTCTGAGCTCTGTCGGAAAAATAATCGGCAAAGCTACGGATAGTTTCTATTCCGTGGAACGTCAGAAGCTGACCTTCGTCAATTATGATAACCATACCGTCATGTAGCTTCTGCGCTATCGCAAGCCACAGATCATCTGTTGATTGCGATATGGGGACATTCAGCTCAAGTGCAATCAGTTTAAGAACTGCCTTTGCTGACTTGAAACACGGATTAACAGTTATTACGATACTGTTTACCGGGTTATCTGCGTGATATTTCTGCACAGCTTTTGTTTTACCGATACCGCTGTCGCCTGTTGCTATGGCAACACCGCCTTTGATTTGGCAGGTCTTGATTGTTTGATAGATCTTCTCGGATATGCTTGTCGGTGCATAATCTACTTCGCTGTAGCTCTCTGCGCCCTCTGTCTTAGTGTCAAAATATGCGGCGAGTTTTGCAAACTGAGCATCCTTATTTCCGCTGTATGCTCCTTTTTTGAGCATCGAAATCGTTGATGCAGGTATGCCGATACGATTTGCGGCTTTGTTTGCTGAGCCCATTTCTGCCGCAAGCTCGTCAAATTTGGCGAGCAGTGAAACTTCCTTTGTCTGTTCCATGGTTTAATCATCCTTTCCGCTTTATTGCGTTAGTGTTTATCTTATCGATGTCGATGATTACTTCATCAACATCGGCAAGCTCGGGGTTGTCCTCTTTGAACTTATCAGAAAATACCGGCTTGAATTTTGACGGCTTTTCAATTCTGAACCTGCCTTTGCCTCTTTCGGCTCTGTTGATAGTCGCCGTTAGGAAGTCAATTGCCTGCTCTTCGGTGATCGACGCCGTCAAACCTTTCGAATAGTCGTGAATAGCACGGGTAACAGTGCGGATCTTCTTTTCTGCTCGAGCTATTTCGTCCATATCGTCCGTGATATATGCCACATCAAGCTCGGTTTCAAGCGTCCATGTAAATCTGTAGGCGTCTGTTTCCTTGTCGTATATACGCACCGTCTGATAGTTTGCCGGGTCGTATCTGACATAGACCTCCTCGCCCTGGTACTTCCAGGCATCGGGTGCGGAGTACCACAGCTTTTCGCCTGCCAGTTCGATATATACACCGTTGCGCTTGATTCTCTGATATCTTGTTGTTCTCGCAAGTAATAGTGCAAGGTCTTTTTCAGCCGGCTCACGGTATTCCGTGTGCTTGATAGACTCGTTCCAGACCTCTATGCGTGTCATTCCCTTGTATCTGCGCTCCTTGCCGCCGTAATCCGATACATTGTAGTCACCGTCTATAAGCACCTCAAGTGCCGCTCTTATTTGGTCATCCTCAGGTACAATTCCGTGTTTGAGCTTCCATTTCAGTGACTCCGGACGCTCTAAGATTGTACCGCCGCAGAATGTTTCTATTACTCGGCTGATATGATTCTTCAGAGTGCCGAATGTACGCTCGATAGGCTTTGCCTTCGCATTGCGGACGATTGCATTGTGCATCTTAATATCGAGTAAATCAAGGATAGTCGGCGGTATAGCGTCGGCGTTCCATGATTTTCGTGTGCGGTGGCCTCTGCCGCCGATGTCGTGCGTCAAAAACTCCGAGCCATTATCAAAATATACTGATTTCGGCAGTCCAAAACGTGTTATGGCGTGTCTTAGTGCCAGCAAAGTACTGTGTGAGTCGGGCTGCTCCGTTAAGTTCCAGCCGACCAAAACGCCCGATTTTGCATCCAAAAATGCCGTTAAGTACATTCTGTGGGTCTTCTGACCGTTATCGCAGTAGGTCATAAAATCAAATGTATGGTTATCTGCTATCCATACATCGTTAGCCTGCAGGTCGTCATACATACGCTCTATGTACGGTATGTACTTATCGGTCATAGCCTTTTCGCCGTATCTCATCAGCGCAATTACTGCCTGAGGAAGCTTTTCGGCTTGCCGGCGAAAACTACGCTCGGAGGGGATATTGGGTAAATCTTGCGGATAAAACTCAGTCACCCACTCTATCATCAGCTGATAGCAGCGTGATACCGGAAGCCGGCGCTCGTCAAGGAAGAAATACATAAATGCGTCAAGGATATGCTGTGGTATATCTGTCAAGCCTTTGTTCCAACCGCCACGCTTGTCTATCAATCCCTCTATATCGCCGGCTCTGTATGCGGCGTATTTTCTATACAAAATATCGAGGGATATGTCAATCTCGGGGTGCTCAAGCTGCATTTTAGCGATAAATAACAGGTCGGTGTCAGCCTTTTTTCGGCTGCTTTTATTTCGGTATGCTTCCCAGACCTTGATTATTTTTATCCACGTTGCCGCCTGCTGCCGTTCGTTTTCCGTGTAATCCTCAAACGGCTTTGCAACAGCCTTTGAACGCTGTTTTTCAACCGTTTTAGGCGGTGCTATTTCAAGCTCTTTGCGCTTGGAATTATAGTATCGCTCACGGATTTTTTCGTCCATCTGATCAATGTCAAACAGATATTCTTTGCGGTTATTTGCCGCATCGGCTTTTTCCGTAAAGGGTAACTTTCCAGTTTGGGCTAATTGCCTTATGTAACGTGGTGTGCAACCCTTTATGGTTGCAAGCTCTGCAGTGCTTATCATTGCACCCATCTTGATTAACCTCCTTTCCGACCTGCAATTAGATATTGCGGTCGCTCCCGTTAGGGAGTTACACAATATCTATGGTTCACTAAGGAACATGACCTGCCATCTTCAGTACAGGGCGGTCATTCCCTGCAGACGGGCTGTTGCCCGTTTCGGCTTAATTGTGATATAATAATTGTGAGAGGGGGTGGAAATGTGAATACTCGTGACATTATATCTGTAACTCTTTATTATTTGAGCGAAATAAAAAAGGATATGGAAAAGCACAAAATAAATATTACTCAGGAAGAAATGATGGCTTATGCTGTAGCAGTTGCTTTATCCGAATATGACCGAACACTTAAAAATCAGCTTTCTGAACATGGAATTGTGCTTAAAAACCTTTTTGAGGAAAAACAGGAATACGATTTTTCTCAATATTTTGAGAAGCCTTGACGCAAGAAGCGTACAGGAAATCAATAACAGTGTTTCTATCCGCAGAATAATTTTCGATTGAACTTTTCTGCTCAGTTATCGCTTCTGCAGCAATTTTATTTTGCTCGGGCATAATATTTTCCTTTCCGACCTGCCATCATCAGTACAGGGCGGTCATTCCCTGCAGACGGAAAACCTTGCGGCTTTCCGTTTCGACAAATAAATAAGGAAAGGATCTGTAGCAAACTTCAAGCCGTTAACTCTCAGTCTGCATATATGCTCGTCTTTCCGAGCTGTCATCACGCTCCTACCGATTTTTGCGCTTCGTTTGTGGTGAGCCAGTCAACATAATGCGCTGGGCTTGATACGCTCAAGCGGGCGGGCTGACGCTCTGTTGTTATCGCTTATGGGTAAGCCATACGGTTAAGCACCTGTTGAGGAATAGGTATCCTGTAGTCGACAATTTGGAAGCGGCTTTCGTCTCGCACCTCCCGATCTTCCGTCGGGTAAACGCACGACCAGCCTGTGCGGTTTCATTCCGACTAATTTTTTATCCCGGATTTCCTTCCGGCGGTCGGCGGGTCTGGGCTTGATACGCTCAAGCGGGCGGCTCAAGCAAGTGTGATAAACTCGCCATTGCAGTAATCAAAAGCTCCGACATAGGAATCGTCAACAAAAACATTGCCGACTGTATCGGTATCGGCATCTATATCAAGATTGCCTTTAGGCAGTCCGCCGTGCTTACGGTAATAGTCCGTAAGGATTCTCTTTTTATCCTTAATGCTCATTTAGATCTCCTTCCGAGTATTTCGTCTGTCGATACAGCAAAGAAATCTGCCAGACAGATCAGATTAGCGATAGACATCTGCTTGTTGCCTCGTTCCCAGCCACAGACCGCTGCAGGCGTTACGCCTATGGCATCGGCTACTTCTTCCTGCGACAGATTACGTTCCTGACGCAATCTTACGATGTTCTTAGAGTATGTCATTTTTAGCTCCTTTCACATATATTTTCATTACTCAAATCATGTGATATAATCATCTTAAAGGAGGTGATTTTATGAAAATTCCAATTTCAAACAAAGAATGGTCAGAAGATATTCGTGATGCTTATAACGAATATCTAACAAGAAGACCGAATGGTTCAGATAATGAAAAATTAGTCAATTTAATTGCGAGTGTTACATACTCAGCAATTGCGTCTTACCATGTAGCTCTTTGCGATGAATTGAAAAAGCACGGTATTGATTTGAATTACTTTGAGTAACGATTTTGGATACGCTTATTTATAGCACCAAAATCAAGATGCGTTTCTGGGAACTCATTGTTTGCTAACTCAAAGTTGTTATGATTTTCTTCATAAATTGCTGATTTTGTGATTTTACTCATTAAATCAGCAATTTCTTTTTCTGTTTCATCAACGATTACCCTCATTCTTATCCCTCACTTTCGCTTAATTTTGATTGACACCGCTCAGGCGGTGTGTTAAAATAACTATGGGTAACTATACCCTGTTTCTTAACCTAAGTTAATTATATCGTAAAATTTTACGATTGTCAACGGAATATCGGAAAAATTTACGACAAATAAATGAGGTGTTTTTTGTGAACATTGTACAGAATATTGAGAAAATAGCGAAAAATCAGGGTCTTACACTGACCGAAATTGAAAGAAGATGCGGTTTTTCGAAAAGCAGCATACGCAAATGGTCGGAAAATATTCCGAATATTCAGAAGGTTATATCTGTTTCAGAAATTCTTAATGTAAGTCTTGATTTTTTAATTTTTGGAAGCGAAACATTTAATTCATCGTTGACAAAAGATGAATCATCGTTGTTAGCTGCTTATAATTCTGTAGATGAACTATCAAAAGCACTGATTATGGAACGAGCTACGTCCCTTGCTGAGCTTGAAGAGGCAAAGAAAAAGAATAATGTTCAAACAACATTAAAACAATCATTAAAACGGACTGAAATAGAAGAAAAACAAGAGCCGCAATACATATCTCTGCCATTCCCGGCACTTCCGGCATCGGCAGGAGCCGGCGAGTATCTGCATGAAGATACTACATCCTATATAAAGGTACCGTTAACAAACCTTACTCAGAGATCTTCGTTTGCGCTCCGTGTTCACGGGGACTCCATGGAGCCTGATTTCTTTGACGGAGACATTGTGCTTGTTGACGCCGATGCGGATGTTACCATCGGAGATATAGGTATTTTTATAGTTAACGGAGAAGGCTTTATCAAAGAGCGAGGAAAAGATCGCTTGATTTCTCTTAATAATAAGTATAAGGACATCCGAATCGGTTCAGACGATACTTGCGTATGCAAGGGAAAGGTTATAGGTTCGCTGTAAAAAAGGAGGTTTATAATAATGGGATTACGTTTCAGAAAAAGTATTAAACTCGGCGGTGGATTCCGCCTTAATCTTAGCAAATCTGGTGTAGGATATAGTTGGGGTACAAAAGGATTCCGCATATCAAAATCAGCAAAAGGTCGCACAAGAAAAACTTTCTCAGTCCCCGGCACAGGTATTTCATATTCTACTTCGTCGGGAAAATCAAAGCGGCGTAAATCAACAACAGCAAAGCAGAATTATTCACAAAGCAATACAGATTTTACAGAGCAGATTCCGGTTGATCCTAAAGTTCAGCGTATTAAAAAGATTGCGATTACAGCAATAATCGCAGGACTTGTTCTCATGATGATCGGACATCACGAATCTGATCCTTTACATATTACACTCACTTCACTTGGGTATATAGGTCTTATAGGCGGTATCATTTTAATGGTGATAAAGAACCGTTTCGGTAAAAACGAATAAAATAGTACAATATTAACTTTTTCTTTAAATTTTTCGTAAAGCGAAAAGCTCAAGGAAGTTGTTCCTTGACAAAGGAATATTTATTCCTTGACTTCCTTGCTAACATTTTCAATAAAAGGGAATTATTTAAATCTTCACTAAGGCAGAAGAAAAGCCGTTAAAACGCTTTGTAATGCGCTTTAACGGCTTTTAAAATACAATTAAAACAGTTTGAAACGGTTATTT